>Ga0307470_10000061_pt1 | contig 77622 bp, 68 predicted proteins | sample atmos_gasesAM3C__FD_204565 | JGI IMG/M metagenome (GOLD analysis project Ga0307470, IMG submission 204565) | Hardwood forest soil microbial communities from Morgan-Monroe State Forest, Indiana, United States - atmos_gasesAM3C_05 | ecosystem: Environmental > Terrestrial > Soil > Temperate forest... | reverse complement strand
CCACCGGATACCGACGCCAACAATGTCGCACCCTGGCGGGGTGCCGAAGGTCTCGCCGTGTCATCAACGCGAGCACCGTCCGCGACCCCTGCCGGGGTCGGTGATGACGTTCATCCCGTAACCGGTGGCGGCGCGTCCTTCGGCGCTTGCCACCGGCTAATCTACGGAACGCCTCCGGCGTGCTTCGCTCGGGCTTAACCAGCGATTCCATCCACCACCGAGAGCCTGTTCCTCGGCGCCCGCCTAGGTTTATCCCTCGCCGCCCTCGTTTTACGGCGCGTCGGGCGAAGTGATGGTTGCGACGGTGTCCCATTTGAATATGAGAAGCGTCGGCATCGCACCGTCACGGTACGGGGCCAAGCAGTAGATTCGCTCTTGCGTCACGGCAACGATTGGCCAGTCGACACTGCTCGCTCTCATTCGCAGGTGCGGCAACCTTGAAGGCGATGCGAAGTCATGAAGAGCCCGTGCCCGACCGAGAAAAACTGGAACTCCGGCGAAAACTAGTGCCACAACGATGATCACTGCGGAAGCGTTTCTGAATGATGAGGCCGCGTCGTTCGACGTGTGAATGACCGTAAACACAGCGACGAAACCCGAAGCCAACGAACAGACAATAGCTCCAGCGATACAAATCGCCTCGCGCGCTGAAAAAACAAGGTGTCGGCCGAATACTCCTTCGAGCCCAATCGCTACAATGACGCATATCAAGAAGACTGTGCTAGACCACCAGATGAGGCGAATACTGCCTCGGCGTGGCCCAGCCCGGACCGCAAAAGCAATACTCAGCGGGATGACAATCACGCTTGGCAAGACTTGGAAGCCTCCTCGGAAGACTTCGATGGAGCTGAGGTCTCGCGCAAGCCATACTGCTCCAAACACGCCAAAGTACGATAGTTGGTTCAGAACGCCCGCGACATAGAAAAGAGCACCGAGCGCGCCGGCGGCTGCCAGGATGCCTGCCGTACTACTTGCCGCACGGACAACTCCGGCTTCGAGTTGTTCCGCTTCTTTGTGCTCGGTCACAGCGTGATTGTACTGCGGAGCCCAGGTTGGCTCGCATTTGGAAAACCAACTTCCTAGATTGTCTCCTGCGTAGATAGGTGCTTGTCTCGAAGACAACGGGTGGGGTCTTTGTAGGCGACAGCCTCATTAGTCTTGAGACCGTAGCGGAGCGTCCCCACGTGCGCGTCACGAATATCTTACTGTGGGATCATCACTTTCTTCCCTCCTTCCCCCCTACACCCCATACCCATCCCGCCCCCCCTCCTTCGCCCGATACAGGGCCTCATCCGCTTCGCGGATCAGATTCTCCGGGGCGGCGGAAGCGTCGGGGACGATGGCGGCGACGCCGAGGCTGACGGTGACGTGGGGGGCGGTGGGGGAGGTGGCGTGGGCGATGGCGAGCGACCGGACGGAGTCGAGGACGCGGGCGGCGACAAGAGTGGCTTCGTCGCGGGTGCAATGGCCGAGGAGGATGACGAACTCTTCGCCGCCGAAGCGGGCCACGATGTCGGTTGAGCGGGGGACGGACGACGCCAGAGCGCGGGCCACGCGGATCAGGGTCTCGTCGCCGCCCTGGTGGCCGTAGGTGTCGTTGTACTTCTTGAAGTGATCGATGTCGCAGAGGATGGCCGCCAGCGATCCGCCGGTGCGCGAGTGCTCGGCCCACATGCGCGCAAGGGCGGCATCGAGCGAGCGGCGGTTGGCCACCTGCGTCAGCGGATCGATGGCGGCCAGCTCCTCCAGCGCCGCATTGGCCTCCCGCAGCTCCTCGGTCTGTTCATCGACGATGGCCTTGAGGTGCCGCTCGTTCCGGCGCACCTGCCAGAGGCGGGCGCGATAGAAGATCGCGATGATGATGAGGACCGCGAGCACGGCCAGGGCGCGATACCACCACGTCTCGTAGTAGAACGCCGCGATGTCCATCGACAACGAGTCGCCCTTCGTGTTCCAGACGCCGTCGTTGTTCGCGGCGATGACGCGGAAGCGATAGCTGCCGTGGGGCACGTTCGTGTAGTAGGCCACGCGCCGTGCGCCTGCATCGATCCAGTTCGCGTCGAAGCCTTCCAGCTTGTAGCGGAAGCGGACCTTCTCCGGCGCGACGAAGCTCAGCGCGGCGTAGTGAAACTCGAGGTTGCGCGAGCCGGGGGCGAGCGATGCCAGTGTTGCGGGCGGAACGGCGTGTCCGTTGACGGCGATCTGCTCGATGACCACCGGCGGCGGCAGGGTGTTGCGCGGCAGCCGTTTCGGATCGACGGTGGCGAGACCGTTGGTTGTCGGGAACCAGAGCCGCCCGTCGTGCCCTTTCCACGCCGCCGGCTGCGTGGCGCCATTGCACTGCGCCGCGGCCATGCCGTCGGATTTGTCGTACGACGGCGACAGAATCGAGGGAATGGCGTGGCGCTCGTAGGCGTCGATGTCGCTGATCCGCGCGCGATAGATGCCTTTGTCGCACGACATCCATAGCGTTCCCTCGTCGTCTTCGAGGATGGAAAGGGCGGTATCGTCGAAGAGGCCGTCGTGCGTTGTGTAGACCGAGGCCTTGTCGTTGCGCATGCGTACGAGACCGCGATTCGTCCCGATCCAAAGATCACCGCGGGCGTCGTCGTGAAAGGCGAAGATCGAAGCATCGCGGAGGATGCCGTCGCCGCATGGCGCGAGACGTCCGTTCACCAGACATCGCAGCCCGTTGGACGTGCCGGCCCAGAGGTGGCCGCCGGCGTCGGGGTGAACGGCGTGCACTTCGAGTGGCGCGTCCGAGGGGAGAGTCGTGATCGCGCCGGCGTCGAGGCGGCTCACGCCGGCCGATGTGCCGATCCAGAGCGAGCCGCCGGCATCCTGCTCGAGCGCGTCGACGACGTTCGCGGCCAGGCCGTCGCTGACGGTGTAGGTCTTCACTTCCGCTCCGATGACGTGCGCGAGTCCGGCCGTCGATCCAATCCACAGAGTGCCGTCGCGATCGGCCAGCACGGAGTGGACGGCGCGGCTGGGCAGCCAGGCATTGCGCCCGTCGCCGAGGAGGATGTTGTCGTGCAGAAACTGAAGGCCGATCCCTTCGCCGCCGGCCCAGATGGTGCCCTGGGTTGTCTGGGTGACGCTGCGGATGGAGTCGCTGGCGGTTTCCGACGTCGTGCTTGTGATCGCTCCATCCGTGACGCGATGCAATCCGCTGGTCGTGCCGCCGAGCCACAGGCTCCCTTCACGATCGACGAACATCGACCGGGCGACGTCTCCGTCCGCGGTCAGCGGCGCGCAGTCGATATTGTCGCCGAGGAGATGGCAGACGCCTTTCCCCTCGGCGCTGATCCAGACCCCTCCCTCGCGATCCTCGGCCAGTGCAACGACATTCGCCTTCGCCAGAACGGGCATGGTCTCGAAACGGCCTCCCGCGAACACGTCGAGCCCGCCGCCTTTTGTGCCCCCCTTTGTACCAACGATCAGGCGCCCGTCGCGCGACGGCGAGAGCGACAGGATGACGTTGCTGGAGAGCCCGTCCGCGGTCGTGTATTCGGTGAAGCGCCCACTGGCGAAGCGCACCAGCCCGTCTCCCTCCGTGGCGAACCAGACCTCGTCGCCGAGGACGCATATGGCGTGGACGATCGTGCGCGGCGCGCCTGTCGGAAGTGCGAGGGCGCGTCCGTCGAGTGACATCCGTTCGATGCCGCGATCGCTCGCCGCCCAGACCGTGTGCTGACGATCCTCACTGAGCGCACGAATCGTCCCCGGCACGATGCGTGTGATCACGCCGCCCGCCCTTCGATACAGTCCGCCGCCGGCGGTGCCGATCCATAACGTCCCGTCCGAGGCGCCGAGGAGCGCGGAGATGGTGGTGTTCGCGATCGGCGTGTTGCGCTTGTCGAAGACGGCGAAGTCGTTCCCGTTGAAGCGCGCCAGGCCCTCGAAAGTTGCGATCCAGAGATAGCCGTCGGTTGTCTGCGCCAGCGAGAGCACCGTCGCGTTGGGCAACTGCCAGTGTGCCCACACGTACTGGCGGACGGTTTTTGCTGAAACGCTGAACGCCGCGATCGTCAGGACGATCGCGAAGAGGCGATGACGGAGGGGGGTGCCGGGCATGGTTCTCGGGGGACCGGGAGCATTATCCGTTGTGTCACCGCGCATGAGCGGACACTATCAACGGCAATTTGTCATCCTGAGACTGCCGCAGCCGCTGAGCGAGCGTAGCGAGCGAAAAGCGGCGGAGGACGGCGAAGGATCTCGAACTACCTTGCCCCTGCCACAGGCGCTGCCAGATGCGCTGCTTGGGGCAGGAGCGCAGATGGGGTTGGTCGTTGGTCTTCCCCACAAAACCACAGTGTCGCTCCTGCCCCATGCGCTGCCACTGGAGATCCTTCGCCGTCCTCCGCCGCTCTTCGCTCGCTACGCTCGCTCAGCGGCTGCGGCAGTCTCAGGATGACAAATCCACTTACCGCGCCCGAGGTCTCGGCGGAATCAGCGTCTTCATCGCGTGCGCGACGTAGTCGCTCAGGTCCTGTTTTCTCGACAGACGCAGGTACAGCGCTCCTACGTACGCGGTATAGGCGAGCAGGGCTTGCGCGCGGGCCTCGGGGGCGTTCAGGCCGGCTTCGACGTACGACTCGATGAGGAACTTGAGGCGACGGTTGGAGATGCGGCGGATGACCGGTGCCGCGTAGGGGATAGTGGATGCCGAGAGCGCGACGTAGAGGCCGTGGGCCTCGGTTCGTTCCATGGCCTGCTCGAAGAGCGCCGCAAGGCGCTTGCGAGGATCTTCGATCTGCCGCACCTCTTCGAGTGCGGTGCGATCCCGCTCGTCCCATCGCCGCAGCGATTTCTCGATGAGCTCCTGCAGGCTTGTGAAGTGCCAGTAGAAGCTCCCTTTCGTGACGCCTAGGGTACGAGCGAGTCTGGGGATGGACAGCGAGGCGAGCCCGTGCTCGGCGATCGACGCGAGCGCGGCATCCTCCCAATCCTGCACAGTTCGGTTCGCCATACCGGTCGGTATTGACACTCTTCTCGATCGGCGATTATAGTTCCATACCGATCGGTATGGACAGGCGCATGAGATGCCGGCTGGCCACGGACGATGACCGCAACGCCATCTACGCTCTGCGCCACGAGGTCTACGCGCGCGAACTGCGGCAACATCCCGAGAATGCCGAGGAGCGGCTCTCCGATTCGCTGGACCGGGACAATGTCTATGTCGTGGTCGTGATCGACGAGGCAATTGCCGGATTCGTGAGCATCACCCCTCCGCGGAACGGGGTCTATTCCGTCGACAAGTATCTGCGGCGGGAGGAGATGCCGTTCGCTCTCGACGAGCGAACCTGGGAGATCCGCATCCTCACCGTGGTGGCGGAACATCGCGGAGGCATCGTGGCCTCGCTGCTGATGTACGCCGCGCTCCGCTGGGTCGAGGCGCATGGCGGCAGGCGCATCATCTCCATCGGGCGGCGCGAGGTCCGGGAGATCTATGTCAAGGCCGGCCTGACGCCGTACGGCCGTGAGTTTCAATCAGGCATCGTCAGCTTCATGCTCATGAGCGGACTGGTGCCGGCCATTCGCGAGGGAATCGATCGCTCAATCCTTACCCGCCTGGAGCGGGCGGTTGTGTGGGATCTGGCCATCCCGTTTCATCAGCCGGCGGAGTGCTTTCACGGCGGTGCCTTCTTCGAGGCCGTCGGCGACGGCTTCGAGCGCCTCGATCGCAGCACCTCGGTGATCAACGCGGACGTGCTCGACGCATGGTTTCCGCCGTCGCCGGACGTGATCAGCGCTCTGAGCGAGTACCTTCCCTGGCTTCTTCGCACGTCACCGCCGGTGGGATGCGAAGGGATGATCCGAACGATCGCTTCCGCTCGCGGCGTGGATCACGACTGCATCCTGCCGGGCGCGGGATCGTCGAGTCTCATCTACCTGGCCCTGCGCGAGTGGCTCACGCCGCGCTCGCGCGTGCTGTTGCCGGACCCGGCGTATGGTGAGTACGCCCACATTCTGGAGAAGGTGATCCGCTGCCGTGTCGATCGTCTCGTGCTCTCGCGCGACGATCAGTACCGGCTGAATGTGCAGCGGTTACTTCGTTCTGGTTATGACCTCATCGTTCTGGTCAATCCGAACAGTCCGACCGGCGGACACGTTCGGCGCGACGAGCTCGAGGCTTTTCTCCGCGAGGTTCCCGCGAAGACGCTGGTGTGGATCGATGAGACGTATGTCGACTACGTCGGAAGCGAGCAGTCGCTGGAGCAGTTCGCCGTGACGCGCGAGAACGTGGTCATCTGTAAGTCGATGTCGAAGGTGTACGCGCTGAGCGGCGCGCGCTGCGCGTACCTTTGCGCCTCGCCGCACCTCCTGGAAACGCTGCGATCGATCACTCCGCCATGGGCGGTCAGTCTGCCCGGACAGGTGGCCGCGGTCGCGGCGCTGCGGGACCCGCTTTACTACGCGGAGCGATACCGCCAGACGCACGAGCTGCGCGCGGAGCTCAGCAACGCCCTGGCGGCGCTCGACCTGGACGTCGTGCCGTCGAAGGCGAATTTCCTCCTGTGCCATCTCCCCGCCGAGGGGCCGTCGGCGGCGGATATCGTGGCGAGGTGCCGTGAGCACGGCCTCTTCATCCGCGACACGTCGAACATGGGTGTGAGCCACGCGGTCCGGATCGCGGTGAAGGATCATCCGACGATCGAACAGATGGCGGGGATCCTTCGTAAGGTGCTGGCGCTGCAGGTGGCGTGAGGGGGCGGTAGCGCGGTAGCGCGGTCGCGGTGGGTGGGGCCGCGAGACCGCGCACCGGCGAGCTCTAACAGCGCACGATTCATTTCCCGGACGGGGCGCTTTGCCAAAGATCCACACCCGATCGGATTGCCGCTTGTTTCATCCGCGCGTCGTTTGAGGCAAGAGGCAATTCTCTGCGCGCCGCAAGTTCGATGTACGACGCATCGTAGACCGTCAATTCGTGCTCTGACGCCAGATCGACGAGCCGCGTGAACGCGATCGCGGCGGCTTCGTGATCAATGACTGCTGGCAGTTCACGTATGATTTTGATGGCGGTCTTAACTTCGTCAGGCGTGAGCTTCCCGCGGCGGCGAAGAACCGTGAGCGCGTTCGCCACCTCGAGCGGCCAAAGCGCTGGAACAACCAGAGAGTCCCGGCCGTGTCCGATTGCGTCGCGCACCTCGGCCGGCGAGAGCGTAGACCTGCCTCGGCTGCGTTTGCGAATACGCTGCTGCAACTTGCGCAGCCCGTCGACGGACCGCTTTACGGAGTCGAGGCTCGGTGCCCCTTCGCGCACTACGCGCGCCACGGGGCGGTCGTGCTTTGTGATGACGATTTCTTCGCCGCGCTCGACGCGCTGGAGCAGTTCGCCAAAACGGGTCTTCGCTTCAAAGGCGCTGATCCTCGACATCAGATGATATTAACCAGTCGTTGGCTGGTTTCGCAACTGGCCGGCACCAGCACGAGGTGCAGGTGGCGCGACGCTGCGGTCGCGTGGTTGCGAGGTCTCGGGGTGGGCGTGACCGCGAGACCACGAGACCGCGAGACCCCGAGACCGCGCTACCTCGCTACATAATCGCCTCTCACGAAATCAGGAGGCTCGCCATGACACACGCACGCTCGATCAATTTCATCGCCCTCGCCATCGGCCTCTGTCTGGCCGTCACGTCCGCTGCTGTGGCGGACGAGAAGAGTCTCACGCTGGCCGATGCGCTCAGGGTCATCCAGAGCAGGGAGCTCGTCGACCTCACGCATAGCTTCAGTCCCCTCACGCCTGTGTGGGGTGGGTTCGGGCAGGCCACGATGAGCGCGGCGTGTGACGCGAAGACGCACCGGCCGTTCACCATCGAGCAGGACGGCTTCCGGACGATTTTCTATTCACTGGTGGGCCAGTACGGCACGCACGTCGATCCGCCGGCGCATTTCCGTGCCGACGGGATGACGATGGATGAGATTCCGCTGAAGGACATGATCCTTCCGCTGGTGGTGTTCGACATCACTCCGATGCTGGCCAAGGATCCGAACCACGCGCTGAGCGTCGACGACATCAAGGTGTGGGAGAGGGAGCATGGTCGGATTCCGGCGGGCTCGTTCGCCGCGCTGCGCACGGACATGAGCAAGGATTGGGATACTCATCCCGAGCGATTCAAGCGCAATCCGTTTCCGGCCTGGTCGCTGGCCGCGATCAAGTTCCTCTTCGAAGAGCGGAAGGTAACGGCCATCGGCCACGAGTCGCTCGACACGGATACGACGGAGTCGATGGATTCCGAGACCTGGATCCTCAAGCAGAATCACTTCCAGATCGAGGCCATGGCCAACCTCGACAAGGTCCCGCCTGCCGGCGCGGTCATCGTCGTGACCTGGCCGAAGGTGGAGCATGGCTTCGGATTCCCGGCACGGGCGTTTGCGATCCTGCCGTAGGAACGCGGTTTCGCGGTCGCGGGGTCTCGGGGTCTCGAGGTGGGCGAGACCGCGAGACGGCGAGACCGCGCTACCGCGAGACGCGAGACCCCGAGACCGCTCTACCACCCACGGCTGAGTGCGGCGCGCATCGTGCATGGGAAAGCGATTGCGAGCCTCTTGCCCGAGGACGCCTTGCAGTGCCGAGCGTCAGCCTTGTCGGCCGCACGAACGATCAGCACCGATCAGAAGGAGTACCCCATGAGAAGCATCCCGAGAACTATGACCCTGGCGTTGGGATTGGCCACAGCGCTGCTGGTGGTCCCGATTGCACAGGCGTATGTGCCGGACACGCCGCAGAACACCACCACCGATGACCAGAAGAAGAAGGACGAGAAGGACAAGAAGAAGGACGAGAAAGATAAGGCGGGGAAGGATCAACCGCCGGCGAACAACGGAAGGGGCAGGGCGGTGCAGCCGCAAGCCGCGCAGCCGCAGCCACAGCCGCAACCCCAACCGCAGCCGAAACTGCAACCCCAGCCGCAGCCGCAGCCGCAGCCGCAGCCGCAGCCGCAGCCGCAGCCACAGCCCCAACCGCAACCGGAGTTTAAGCGGCGCACGCCGCAGCCGCAGCCACAATCCCAGCCGCAACCTCAGCCACAACCGCAACCGCAACCGGAGTTTAAACGGCACACGCCCCAGCCCCAGCCGCAGCCCCAGCCCCAGCCGCAGGCACAACCCCAGCCGCAGCCGCAGTTTAGGCAACACACGCCCCAGCCGCAGCCGCAACCGCAGCCTTTCGTGCAACTGCCTCCGCAGCAGCCGGGGAGAGTGGTCCCGCTACCTGTCACGCAGCCGCAGCGTCTTGCGCCGAATCGTCAGCAGGAGCTCATCACACTGCAGCGACAGCGCACCGTGCAGTACGACCAGCACCTGCAGCAGCAGGAGAACATTCTGCAGCAGCGTTCAGCGAGTCTGCAGCAACAGAAGCGCACGGAGCAGTACCGCTTTCAGCAGCAGTATCTCGAGCACCTGCGCCAGCAGCAGCTCACCCTTCGGCAGTCGTACGACTACGACCGGGATCCTTATTACTACACCGCTCCGAGCTATCGCTATCGGCGCGCGGGACATTATTACAGTGTCAATCGATACGCCGCGGAGCTGCTCCAGGACGCGGTGAACTATGGCTACGAACAGGGCTTCGAGGCCGGACGGGCAGACCACGCGGACCATTGGCGCTTCGACTATCGGAGCTGTTACGCCTACGAGGACGCCGACTATGGGTACCACGGCCGATACGTAGACCGGGACGAATACAACTACTACTTCCGTCAAGGGTTCCATCGCGGATACGAGGACGGGTACTACCGTCGTTATCGGTATGGAGTCAGGGTCGCCACAGGCGGCTTCCGGATCCTCGGCGCCACTCTGCGGGTGATCATCGACCTGCGGCCGCTGCGTTGAGCGAGAGCCCCAGGCTTACCTGCTGATCTGCATCAGGTGCAGCGACGCTCGTGATTGGGCGGCCGGCATGGGCCGGTCGCCTTTCATCATCAGCCAGAGGATCTGGTTGAAGAGCGCATCGTCGACGCGGTCCGGCGCGCTGAAGTCGAGGCCCTCGGACAGTTTGGCGGCCGCGGTCTTGGCAGGGTTCATCTCCTCGAGACTCTGCTCGGGCGTGATCGCGGCATACGGCGTGAGGTCGGGCGTCGCCGCGAAGACCTCCGCGAGCGAGCGGCTGAAGTAGTCGAACTTCGACAGACGATCGAGGCCGAGGATGTCTTCGATCGCCGCGAGGACGTCGGTGGTGTTCGCGAAGCGGTGGATCGTTCCTGGGCGGTTGTAGGCGGAGATGACCAGCAGCGGTCCGCGATGCGAGTCGACGTGATCGGGACCGGCCTGGGAATCATCCTCGAGAACGAAGACGACGGTGTCGCGCCAGTAGGGCGACTTCGACAAGGCCTCGACGATGCGTCCGAGGGCCAGGTCGTTGTCCGCCATGTAGGCGCGCGGCGAGTGGAACTTCGGATTGCCGCCGGCGGTGTGATCGGAGGGAAGGTGCATCACCTCGAGCGCGGGCATGTTGCCGTCGGCGACGAAGCGGCGATGCTCTTCGATCCAGGCGTCGGCGCGCTTCTGGTCGGGGATCTCGACGTTGAACGGAGAGTAGGTCGGGCTGATGTCGCTGCCGAGGCCGGCCTGCGTCTTCGGCCAGCCTTGCGGCCCGTTGACCATCTCGCCGTAGTCGCGGAAGGACACTCCTGCCCTGGCTGCCAGCGTCCAGAGGAAGCCGCCCTCGGGCTCGTCGATCTCTTCGCCGTCGACGCCTGCACGGCGGTCGGAGTACAACGACGGAACGATCTTCTCGCCAAAGTCGGTGACATAGGCGGCGGTGGACCAGATGTGGCCCTGCGAGCTGACCTCGGCGTTGGTGAAGAAGCGATCGAAGAGGCCGAAGCGAAGCGCCAGGGCGCGATGATTCGGCGTCGACGTCCTGTCGAAAAAGACGAAGCTCGGGTCGCCGTCGCCTTCTTTCAGGTCGCCGAAGAGCTGGTCGTAAGTCCGGTTCTCTTTGATGATGTAGAGGACGTGCCTGAACGGCGGGTAGCGGCGCGCGCCGAGTGGCACATTCCAATTGTTCGCGGCGTTGACCCGGCGCGAGTAGCCTGCGAGCGACGCGGCGTCGTGGGCGTTGGCGATGATGCGCAGCGTCCCGTTGAGCTGCCCGAGCGCGTAGTCCAGCGGGCGCTGGATTCCCTGGCCCGGAGTCGGTCCACCGGGATTGGCGTGGCTGCCGTGTCCTTTGCCGTTCAGCACGAGCAACTCGCGTCCGGCGCCGATGACGGCCGTTGGATACCAGTCGGTGGGGATGCGGCCTGTCAGTTTCCCCGTGGCGAGGTCGAAAACGGCCACGGCATTGTTGTCGCCTTCGGCGACATAGAGTTTCGTCTCATACAGCGCCAGCGCATTGGGTGTGCTTCCCTCGGGCGGTCCGGCCGGCGCGCGGTCGTACAACATCCGGGCGATCCTGCGCGAGCGTGTGTCGATCATGGCGACGCGATCGCTCCCCGCAAGCGCGACGAAGAGCCGTGATCCCGACTTGTTCGCTAGCAGAGCCGAGGGATGACGGCCGACATGCAGGCGCGACTTCGCCAAGAGCGTGCCGTTCGCACGCGCGTGAAAGATCGAGATGGTGTCGCCGCCCCATGCCGAAACGTAGACGTTGCCGTCCGAGGTCGCTTCCACGGCGTAGGGGTAATGATCGGTCGGGAGCCGCTCGATGTCCGACGTCGTCAGATCGACGACGGCGAGCGCGTCGCCGACGTTCTCGGCGACGTAGAGGTAACGTCCGTTCTTCGACACGGCCAGGCCGGCGGGGTAGCGCGAGCCGGTCTTGTCCTCTTTCTGTTTGCCGAGGACGATCTTGCGCTCCAGCGCGGCGGCGCCGTCCTTCCATGTGTAGCAGTAGACCGAGTCGTCGTTGCCGCCCGAGACGTACAGGTGTGCGCCGTCGGGCGAGAAGGCCACGCCGTAGAACGCCGCATCCTGCTTGATCGTCTGCGTGACGGTGCGCGTCTTCAGATCGACGATCTGCAGGCCCTGTTCGCGCCACCCGCTCAGCACGACGGCCAGCTTCGCGCCGCCCGGCGCGAGCGCCATCCCCAACGGCATGCTCCCGAGGTCGACCGAAGTGCCGGCGGGATCGAGGCGCACACCGGTCGCCAGCGGCGTGGTGAACTGCGCGTGCGCGGAGAGGGCGGCGCAGAAGAGGAGGATGACTTTCATGGAGTTGAGCGAGCCTACACCGCGTGATGATTCGAAGTCAGGGCAGAATCGTTACTGTTTGGAAAGAGCCGGTCGGCCTTTTCGAAATTAAGTCTGCGCAACGGAGCGCTGCTCGCTCGGCTGCGTCCCGCCGCCGAGGGTGCGCCGCAGCGCCGAGACCCTTCGACTTCGCTCAGGGCAGGCTCCGCTGAGCCAGCCGGCGAGGACGCCAGCGCTCCGGCGCGAGCGTCCTTTACTATTGCGCCTCGCATGACAAGTTCGCGGACGTTCCTCCTATTACTCGCCGTCTCCCTGGTCTCCTCCTCCGCGGCAGCCGATCCGCTTTCCGATCTTCGCGAGGTTCTGCGGCGATATCCGGCGAAGTCTTCGTTTGCGGCGACGGTTCAGGTCATCGGCGATACGCAGGGCGTATCGGGTGCGCGGAATGGCTCCGCCTCTTTCGATGTCGAGGAGGGGCCCGGCGGACTGACGATTCACGTATCGTCCAACTCGCTCGCGGCGGCGGAGGCTGAGGCTGAAAAGAAGAAGCACGATCCGGACAGCCTCACGCCGACCCGCAGCGCGATGGTGGCACTGACGGTTTTCGACGTGATCGACGCCCTGGATGCCGCGGCGATGCTTCTGGATAATCTCAGCGGCGCGACGCTGATCGAACAGAAGTCATCCACGCGAGAGGGCAAACCGGCGACACTGCTGCGCATCAAGGTCAAGCCGACGCTTGCCACAGCGCGTGGCAGGTTCGTGAACGAGCCGATGGTCGAGCTGCGCGTCTGGATCGACGCCAACGGCGTCCCGGTCGCGGCGGAGCGCGATTCGAGCTATTCTGCTTCGCTTCTCTTCCTCAAAGCGGGAAACGTCAGGAAAGAGCAGTGGAAGTTCGCGATCCTGGGCGATCGCATGTACGCATCGCGCAACGACCAGGACGATCAGGCTACCGCGCTCGGGAAGAGCATCGTCACCTCCCGCTCCGCGACGTACGTGCCGAGGTGATCCGGAGCGGGAGTCGGGAGTCGGAGACCCTCAACCAAATCTGCCGGCTCCGACCCCCGACTCCCGTGCATATCGCCATCGTCGGTCCCGTCCGTAGGTTAATCGCGAAGCGCGACGAAACGTTGACCTCGTCCATCTTGACTTTCGGGGACCATGCGGTCATAACGCGCACGTTTCATCCTCGTTCTTTTCGCCTTCCCCTTTTCCAACACGCTCACGGCATGGAGGGACAGGTCATGATTCCGGCGTCGTTCGAGTATTCCTCACCGTCGACTCTCGCTGAGGCAATCGCTCTTCTCCAGCAGCACGGATCGGATGCGAAGATCCTGGCGGGAGGGCAGAGTCTCATCCCGCTGATGAAGTTGCGGATGGCCGCGCCGAAGCACGTCATCGACATCAATGGCATCGGCGACCTGTCGTATATCCGCGAGTCCGGCGGCTATCTGACGATCGGCGCGCTCACGCGCGAGGCCGATGTCGATGGCTCGCAGTTGATCCGCGACAAGTATCCGATTCTCTCCGACACCGCGAGCGTGATCGCCGACCCCATCGTGCGCAATATGGCCACGGTGGGCGGCAATCTGGCGCACGCGGATCCGGCGAACGATCATCCCGCCACGATGCTGGCCCTCGGCGCCGCGGTCGTGGCCACCGGTCCGTCCGGCCAGCGCACGATCGCGATCGGCGACTTCTTCACCGGCCTCTTTACGACCGCGTTGAATGCCGACGAGATCCTGACCGAGATCCGCATCCCCACGCCGGTGGCGGGAAGCGGCGGCGCCTATCTCAAGGTGGAGCGCAAGGTCGGCGACTTTGCCACAGCAGGTGTGGCCGCGCAGGTGACGCTCGACGGCGACACGATCCGCGGCGCGGGCATCGGTCTGACGAACGTCGGTTCGATGCCGATCAAGGCCACGCGCGCCGAGCAGTCGCTCGTTGGCAAGCCGGTGAACGACGCCTCGATCAAGGAGGCGGCGCGCCTCGCCGCCGAGGATGCCGAGCCCTCCGACGATCTTCGCGGCTCGGCCGACTACAAACGTTCGCTCGTCCGCGTGCTCACCACGCGCGCACTGCGGCAGGCAATCAGCCGCGCCAGGGGAGGTCACTGATGAAGATCAGCGTGAACGTCAACGGTACCCCGCGCGAGGCTGACGTCGAGCCGCGCCTGCTCCTCGTGCACTTCATCCGCGAAGTCCTGAATATGACCGGCACGCACATCGGCTGCGACACCACCAGTTGCGGCGCCTGCACGGTGCTGCTCGACGGCAGGCCGGTCAAGTCGTGCACCGTCTTCGCGGTCATGGCCAATGGCCGCGACGTGATGACTGTCGAAGGCCTCGAGAAAGACGGCAAGCTCGATCGCATCCAGGACGGCTTCCACCAGGAGCACGGCCTCCAGTGCGGCTTCTGCACGCCCGGCATGATGATGACCGGCTACTCGCTCCTCAAGAACAACCCCTCGCCGAGCGAAGCCGACATCCGCTGGGCGATCTCCGGCAATCTCTGTCGCTGCACCGGCTACGTGAACATCGTGAAGTCGATTCAACACGCCTCGCAGAAGCCCGCGCAGTAGCACCGTAGCAGGAACACGAACAGGAGCAAACGATGGAACCACGCACCTCTCCTGAAATCGGCGGCATGGGCCACTCGATGAAGCGGAAAGAAGACGCCCGTTTCCTTCGCGGTCAGGGCAAGTATGTCGACGACGTCAAACTGCCGGGCATGCTCTACCTCGACATCGTGCGCAGCCCGTACGCGCACGCGAAGATCAAGAGCATCGACACGTCGAAAGCGATGGCCATCCCCGGCGTGCTGGCCGTCGTCACTGGCGAGTTGCTGAAGCAATACAACCTGCATTGGATGCCGACGCTGATGTCGGACACGCAGATGGTGCTACCTGTCGAGAAGGTGATGCACCAGGGGCAGGAGGTCGCCGCCGTCCTGGCGACGACCCGTTACATCGCCGCCGACGGCGTGCAGGCCGTCGAGGTCGAGTACGAGCCGCTCCCGGTCGTGGTCGATCCGTTCAAGGCGCTCGAGCCGGGTGCTCCGGTTCTGCGCGACGACAAGCCGGGCCGCACGGACAATCACATCTGGCACTGGGAGGCGGGCGACAAGGCCGGGACCGAGAAGTGCTTCAATGAGGCGGAGGTCACCGTCAAGCAGGACATCTACCTGCCGCGCATCAACGTGGCCTCGATCGAGACCTGCGGCTGCGTGGCGCATTTCGACAAGACAGACGGCAAGCTCACGGTCTGGATGACGACGCAGGCGCCGCATGCGATCCGCACGGTGTTCGCGCTGGTGGCCGGCCACGTCGGATTGTCCGAGGAGAAGATCCGCATCATCTCGCCCGACATCGGCGGCGGGTTCGGCGGCAAGGTGCCGGTGTATCCCGGCTACGTCATCGCTGTCGCGGCCTCGGTTCTCACCGGAGCGCCGGTGAAATGGATCGAAGACCGGATGGAGAACCTCTCGGCCGCGTCGTTCGCGCGTGATTACCACATCACCGCGGAGCTGGCCGGGAAGAAGGACGGCACGCTGCAGGCGCTACGCTTCAAGACGGTGGCCGATCACGGCTACACCGACGCGGCCGCGAATCCGTCGAAGTTCCCCGCGGGCCTCTTCCACATCGCCACCGGGTCGTACGATTTCAAGAGCGCCTTCATCGAAGTCGACGCCGCCTACACGAACAAGCCGCCGGGCGGGATCGCCTATCGCTGCTCGTTCCGCGTCACCGAGGCCGTCCACGCCATCGAGCGGATGGTCGACATCTTCGCGCACGAGCTGAAGATGGATCCGGCGGATCTGCGCCAGAAGAACTTCATCAAGCCGGAGGCGTTTCCGTACAAGTCGCCGTTCGGCTTCGAATACGACAGCGGTAACTACGCGGGCGCGCTCGATCTGGCCAAGAAGCGCATCGGCTATGACGAACTGCGGAAGGAGCAGGCGGAGAAACGTGCCCGCGGCGAGCTGATGGGCATCGGCATCTCCAGCTTCACCGAGATCGTCGGCGCCGGCCCGTCGAAGCATTACGACATCCTCGGCATCAAGATGTTCGACAGTTGCGAGCTGCGCATCCATCCGACCGGGAAGGCCATCGCGCGCTTTGGCACGAAGTCGCAGGGACAGGGACACGAGACCACCTACGCGCAGATCATCGCCGAGGAGCTCGGGATCCCCGCCGAGCACGTGGCGGTGGAGGAGGGGGATACCGACACGGCCCCGTACGGCCTCGGCACGTACGCCAGCCGCAGCACGCCGGTGGCCGGTGCCGCCGGTGCCATGGCCGCGCGCAAGGTGCGCGACAAGGCCCGCAAGATTGCCGCGTATCTGCTCGAGGTGAGCGAAGAGGATCTCGACTGGGAGCCCGGGAAGTTCTCCGTGAAAGGCTCGCCGTCGAAATCGAAGACGATTCAGGAGATTGCCTTTGCCGCGTACACGAATCATCCCCAGGGGATGGAGGCGGGACTGGAGGCGGTGAACTACTACGATCCGCCGAACCTCACCTTCCCGTTCGGGAGCTACATCTGCGTCGTCGACATCGACAAGGGCACGGGGCAGGTGAAGATCCGCCGCTTCGTCGCCGTCGACGACTGCGGCAACATCATCAATCCGATGATCGTCGATGGCCAGATCCACGGCGGGCTGACGATGGGACTGGCCCCGGCGATGTACGAAGAGATCAACTACGACGCGGACGGCAACATCCAGGGCGGCAGCCTGATGGATTACCTGGTCCCGACGTCGATGGAGACGCCGGCGTGGGAGACGGACAAGACCTGTACGCCGTCCCCGCACCACCCCCTCGGCGCGAAGGGCGTTGGCGAGTCGGCCACGGTCGGTGCGCCCGCGGCGATCGCGAATGCGGTCGTCGATGCCATGTGGCACCTAGGCGTCCGCCACATCGACATCCCGATCACGCCGCCCAAGGTGTGGAAGATCCTGATGGAGAAAGGGGTCGCCGAGTGAGCTCGCGCAGCGAAGCGCCGGCACGCCGGCGCTTCGCATTCCTATGATCTCCGCCATCGTCCTTGCCGCGGGCCAGGCCACGCGATTTGGCCGGTGCAAGCAACTCGTGCCTGTCGGCGGGAAGGCGTTGCTCGACCGCGTCCTCGACAATCTCCGGGCCTCGAAGATCGATGACGTCGTGGTCGTTCTCGGCGCGAACGCGGAGGAGATCCGCCTGCAGATTTCGCTCGATGGCGCGCGCGTGGTCATGAACCCCGACTACGCGGAGGGAATGAGCACATCGATCCAGGCCGGCCTGCGGGCGCTGCCGGACAGCGCCGAGGCGGCCATGATCGTGCTGGGCGACCAGCCGTTCGTCACGCCGCGCACGCTCGATCTTCTCCTCGACGAATACAGCCGCGTCCGGCCGAAGGCAATCGTTCCGACTTACGACGGCGTCCGCGGTAATCCGGTGATCGTCAGCCGCGCGCTGTTCGGTGAGATGATGACCATTCGCGGTGACGTCGGCTGTCGCGCCATCCTTGGCGGGCACGACGTGATGACGCTGCCGGTCGACGATCGCGGTGTAACGATGGACATCGACACCATGGAAGACATCGAGATGACGCCGTATGTCATTGCCACGGTCGTGCGCGCCGAACGCCCCACCTCGGCGAAGGCAGGCGATAAAGCGATCATCGCGCTCGACGGCACCCTCACAGGATGGATCGGCGGAAGCTGCTCGCACGACATCGTCGTCAGGAACGCGATCGAAGCCCTCCACGAAGGGAAGCCGCGCTTTCTCAGTCTCAGCTCCACGGCGAGCGGGCCGCGGCGCGAGGGGGCGACGGAGATTCCGATGCAGTGCTACAGCGGAGGCGCGCTCGACATCTTCATCGATCCCCAACTGCCGAAGCCGAAGATCGTGGTCGTCGGTTCCGAGCCGGTAGCGCGGGCGTTGGCCCGGCTGGCCGAGGTCATGCAGTTTCAGGTGACGATCGTGGAAGAGCCGAGGCTGCCGGCATTCTCCGAGGCCGATACGTCGATCGTCATCGCCACGCACGGACGCTACGACGAGGAGGCAATCGAGCAGGCGGTGCAGACGAATGCCTCCTACATCGCGCTCGTGGCCAGCCGCAAACGCGCCGGCACGATGCTCGAGATCCTGCGCCAGCGCGGTATCGACGTCGATCGCGTAAAGGCGCCGGCGGGACTGGACATCGGCGCCAAAACTGCGGAAGAGATCGCGCTGAGCATCCTCGCGGAGATCGTCCAGTTGCGCCGTGCGGCGAAGATGACTGCGACCGAACCGCAAATGGAGGCTGAGGCGATCGACCCGATCTGCGGCATGTCGGTCGCCATCGCGGGGGCGCGCTACTCGTCGGAGCACGACGGGAAACGATTCTATTTCTGCTGTGCTCACTGCCAGCGAACGTTCGAGCAGGACCCTCATCGCTACGCCCATGTCGCATGAGACCTTCGAACTGATCGATCGCCTGCGGCATGCCCAGGGGCGCGCCACGATGGCCACCCTCGTGCGTACCGTTGGCACCACTCCGCGCAAAGAGGGGACGAAGATGTTCGTTGGTGAGACGGGCGACATCTTCGGTTCGGTGACGATCGGAGGTTGCGTCGACGCACGAGTCCTCGAGCACTCCGGTGCGACGAACGCGGAGCTCATCAACATGCAACTCGGCGACGAGGAAGCGTGGGAGATCGGACTGACGTGCGGTGGCGCGGTCGACGTCTTCCTCGAGCCGGTCACCGACGATGTGATGCGCAGCTACGAAGCCGCGCGCAATGAGTGGGACGCGGGGCGTGCCGTGGCCCTGGCCACGCTGATCTCCGGCGATCACACCGGCTCGCGGATGTTGATCTACGCCGACGGCACCACCGTCGGCGACGCACCGGCCGCGGTCGTGGAGATGCTGTCCCGCGAGGTGCCGCCGTTGCTGCGATCGGCCTCGGGGTCGCGCACGGTCGCGCACGAGGGAGGCGACATCTACATCGAGATCCTCCGCCCTCCGGCCAGACTGCTGATCTTTGGCGCGAGCGCGGTGGCCATTCCGCTCGTCGCATTCACGAAGGTCCTCGGCTTCCAGACAACCATCGTCGACGGCCGGCCTCGCTTCGCCACGCGCGAGCGTTTTCCCGACGCCGGCGAGATCCGCATCGGCATCGTGTCGGAGATCGCCGAGACGATGCAGTTCGGGCCGGCCACGCCCGTGGTCCTTGTGGCACACGATTACAAGATCGACATACCGGTGCTGAAGAAAGCGCTGGCCAGCGATGTGCCCTACATCGGTCTGCTCGGCAGCAGGAGACGCGGCGCGACGATCCTGCAGATGTTGCGCGATGACGGCGCGAGCGAAGCGCAACTCGCGCGCATCCACGTCCCGATCGGACTCGACCTCGGAGGCGACACCGCCGCGGAGATCGCGCTGAGCATTGTCTCGGAAGTCGTCGCGGTCATGCACGGCAGGAGCGGCGGCGCTCTGAGTACGCGATCATGAGAGCGATCGCCGCCCGCCGCGATGCGAAAGAGCACGACCTTATCGGTCGCGTCCTCTGTCACGACATCCGCGGACTCTTTCACAAGGGACACGCCTTTCGCGCCGAGGATCTGCCGAACCTCTTCGACGCCGCGTGGGACGAGCTCCATCTGATCGAGCTCGCTCCCGACGATATCGGCCAACGCGAGGCAGGCCAGCGACTGGCGAGCGCCCTGGCCAGCGCCGGACTGCAAGGCGCGCCGTCCGGCCATCGTCATGTGCTCAAGGCCCTGCACGACGGGCTGCTCGAGATCGATGTTGCCGCTTTGCAGCGGCTCAACAGCATCGCAGGCGTGGCCGTGTTCACGTTGCGCAGCGGCGAGGTGGTGTCGGCGGGACAGATTGTTCTCGAAGCGCAGATCACGCCGCTGGCCATCGACCGGCCATCGATCGAAGAAGCGGAGCGGGTTGCCGGCGGCATCATCCGGCTGCTCCCGTTCCCGCCGCGCGATGTCATCGTCTGGCGTCGCGATGAAAAGATCGTCGCGCCGTTGAGGGAGAAGCTCCGTCGTTTCGGTTGCGAGATCTCCGAAGTGCGCGACATGCCCTTCGACCCATCAGCTGCGTCGCCGGGTTCGACCCTGTACATCGTCTCCGGCTCGAACGCTCTCGATCCGCTCGACCCGACGTTCGCAACGCTGGAGCGCCTCGGCGCGACGATGCAGCGCGTCGGAGTGCCGGTGCACCCCGGTACGCTCTTCTGGATCGCCGCCCGCGGTGAGATCACGATCGTCGGTCTTCCCGTCTGCGGCCTTGGTCCCCAGATCACGGCATTCGATCTCATTCTTCCGAAGCTGCTGGCTCGCGGCAGCGTGCGCGATGACGAGTTGGCCGGGCTCGGCCACGGCGGGCTTCTGCGATGAATCCCTATGGCGACATCATTCAGGAGCACTTTCGCCATCCTCGCAACTATGGCTCACTCGATGCGCCCGACATTCGCCACGAGGGCGACAATCCGTTCTGCGGCGATCGCGTGCGCATCGAGATCTCCCTCGGTGAGCACGAGACGATCCGCGCGGCCGTCTTTCAGGGAGACCTCTGCATGATCGCGAAGGCCTCGGCGTCGCTGCTGACCGGGATGATTCAAGGTCTGACCCTTGAGAGCATCGAGCAATTTCCGGAGCGGCAACTGCTCGAAGCCCTTCAAGCCGAGATCCGGCCGGCGCGCCTCGGATGCGTGCGCCTGCCGCTCCAGGTTCTGCAATCGGGCATTCACGCGTATCGGAGAGAGCGATGAATTTCAAAGGGACCGTATCGATCAACGCCCCGCGCGAGAAAGTCTGGAAGTTCCTGACGAACCCGGAGGAGCTGATGCAGTGCGCACCGGGTATCGAGTCGTTCGAGGTGGTTACGCCGAACGAGCGCTTCCGCGTCGTGGCCTCGATCGGCTTCGGGGCCGTAAAGGTGACGTTCAAGGCGGACGCGGTCTGGATGGATCTCGATGCGCCGAACCGCGCCCGGATGAAGGTGAGCGGGAAAGCGCCGGGCAGCATGGTCGACGCCACGAGCGAGATGCTGCTGAGCGATGGCGCTGACGGCGCCACTGTGCTGAACTGGTCGTCCGACGTCACGGTCGTCGGCGCTATCGCCAGCCTGGCGGCGCGCCTGATGGGGACGGTGACGCAGAAGCTGACCGGCGCCTTCTTCCAATGCGTCCGGCAGAAGATCGAGGAGCATTGATCCCGTGAATTCGCCCGTGAATTCGCCCGTGAATTCGATTGATGAACTGCAGGAAGGTCTTCACGGCCAGCGCTACTTCGCCAGCCGCGGACTGGCCACGACCATCTTCCTGGCGCTGAAGCTCGGCAAGCCGCTGTTTCTCGAAGGAGAGGCGGGCGTCGGGAAGACGGAAGTCGCGAAAGTGCTGGCCGCCCTTCTGGACACGGAGCTGGTTCGCCTGCAGTGCTACGAGGGGCTCGACGTCCATCACGCCGTGTACGAGTGGAACTACACGCGGCAGATGATGCACATCCGCCTCCTCGAAGCCCAGGGGCAGCGCGCGGTCGAGAGCGAGCTCTTCGGACCCGACTTCCTCCTGCAACGTCCGCTGCTGCGAGCGATCGACGCCGCCCACGGTAAACCGCCGGTGCTGCTGATCGACGAGATCGACCGCAGCGACGAGGAGTTCGAGGCCTTCCTGCTCGAGATCCTCTCCGATTTCCAGATCACGATTCCGGAGATCGGTACGATCAAGGCCGAGCGGCCGCCGGTCGTGATCGTGACGTCGAATCGCACGCGCGAAGTACACGACGCGTTGAAACGCCGCTGTCTCTATTCGTGGATCGACTATCCGTCATTCGACGACGAGCTGAAGATCGTTCTGGCGAAGGTGCCCGAGGCGCCCGCCCAACTGGCACGGCAAGTGACGGCGTTTGTACAGGAGCTGCGGCAAGCCGAGCTGTACAAAGTCCCCGGCATCGCCGAGACGCTGGAGTGGACCGCCGCCCTGGTCGCTCTCGATCGCGATGCGCTCGACGAAGCCGTCGTCGACGCCACGCTCGGCGTCATCCTCAAGTATCGCGAGGATGTAGAGAAGGTGCAGGGGGAAATGACCTCGACCATCGTCGGTCGCGTGCGGGCGGGGGTTTAGCGGTCGGTCCGGCGAGAAGTTGTCAATCACTTCGAGCGGTTCGGGAAGACGACGGTCACGTGCCTCGACAATAGGATGTGCGCGACGAATGGCGCAGGCTCGGCTTCGATAATTCTGGCCATTTTCCCAAGGCACGCCATGATTGTTTCGACGATCTCCTGGGCTCGGGCACTCTTGCTTACAAACACGAAAACGCGCGCGTTTGCATTGATCAGAATCTCCTTCTCTGCCGGGCGGAAACGCCAGCGGTCGTCTTTCGTAAGGAGAATCCACCCTTTTTCAATGGCTATCGGCAGCCATTCTTCGTCCAGGGCTCCGGCGTGGAATTCTTCTTTCAAAACCTTCACGTCGAGGTTTGCCGCGCGCATCGCGTGAATGAGCGACGTGATCGTTATCGACTCGTCCAGGAAGTAGGTGTAGTCGCCGGGATTCGGATCAGGCTGCCCGCTTTGCGCGAACTGATTCGTATCGGATAGCGGCTTCGATTTCGCTGGTGTCGCGCGCGTACTCATCCGCTATGTCCTGAATCCTGTCCCCGGCATTAAAAAGCTGGTAGACGGCCGCTGTCGGAATACCCGTTCCCGCTATGACCGGCTTCCCGAACGCCACCCTCGCATCCAGTACGATCGATCTAGGCGCTTCGGGATGATGATCCTTGGTGATGAAAGGATACAATCGAACGATGCCGTCGATCGGCGTTTTGTCAACGCGCCGTAGATAGGTGCTGATGACATCGGCGAGCACGAGCTTTCGACCGCGATCCGAAATGCTGATTAGCGGCGTCGTGTCCGTTTGAGTGAATAACTCGGGTCTTGGGCGGCCCTTCTTGCGTTTCATATAGACCTTGCCGGAAGGGCTGAGGACTTCATCGTGATGCTCTATGCGATCAGCAAGTACGTTCACGTCCAACTCCGCAAGAGGATATTTGAATTGCGGATACTCGATCCTGAGCTCCGAATCCAGATTTCGCAGCGACTGAAGGGAGTAACGCGAACGGCGGCACAACTCGTTCAACACGAACGCTTCGCATAGGTTGTAGAACGATAGCTGACGCTGGTCCGGATCAATCGTCAGCACCGGCCTGAACTTCCCGTGTCCCGCCAGCCAGTTAAGAATCGTTTTTTCGGGGATGTTGAGACATGCGGCGGCATCACGCGGGCCGTATAACGGCAACTCGCGCGGGTCCCTGCCTTGGTAGAGATCAACCGCCCCGCTCGCGCCGGTCATAGCACCTCCAGCTACCACGATAGCACGTAGCGGCTGACCAGGAAACTCAGCACGGTCGCGGACGCTTTCCCATGAGCCCGGTGGGATGAAGATTCAGATTCGTTACCTCCCTGCAATATGATCTTCGGCATGATCTGCGCTAGTGCAGGAGGCCTGCCTTGAAACAAAACATACGATTCCAGCTCAACGGGAAACCAGTGGCGCTCGATACCGAAGATGATCGGAGGCTGCTCTGGGTTTTGCGCGGCGATCTCGATCTCACCGGTACGAAGTTCGGCTGCGGCGAAGGGGTGTGCGGTGCCTGCACGGTCGCCGTCGACGGCGTGGCCGTCCGCTCGTGCCAGACGCCGCTCGCCGCCGTGCAGGGGAAGAAGGTCGTCACCGTCGAAGGCCTCGAGCACGGTGGGCATCTCCACCCGTTGCAGCAGGCATTCATCGACCACGGCGGATTCCAGTGCGGCTACTGCACGTCGGGGATGCTGATGAACGCCTGGGCGTTTCTGCAGAAACAGCCGCACCCTTCGCGCGAAGCCATCGTGCAGGAGATGGACGGCAATCTCTGCCGCTGCGGCGCGCACCAGGGGATCATCGCCGCAATCCAGGAAGCGGCCGGGAAGGGAGGTGCGCGATGAGAAGACGCAATGCTGACATTGAGGTAGACGACCTTCATCGCGCGGTGCTCTTCTCCGAGCCCGAGGTGACCATCGCTCCGGCACGCAAGGGGAACGGGTTCTCGCGGCGAATGTTCTGCAAGCTGCTCGGCGGCGGGATCGTCGTGCTGATCACGACCAAACCGGCGAAGCTGTTCGCACAACGGCGCGGCTACCCCGAGGATCTGAACGCCTACCTGCGCATCGACGAGAACGGTGGCGTGACGCTCTTCTCAGGAAAGATCGAGATGGGCCAGGGCATCCACACCTCGCTGGCGCAGATGGCCGCCGAGGAACTGGGCGTGTCGCTCAACTCGGTCACCATGGTCATGGGCGACACCGATCAGTGCCCGTGGGACCAGGGGACGTGGGGATCGCAGTCGACGCGGATGTTCGGCCCGGCGGTGCGTGCTGCCGCGGCCGAGGCGCGCACGGTGCTGATGAACCTCGCGGCGAAGAAGCTCGAAGTGAGTCGAGACAAACTCGTGGTCGAGAACGGCGTCGTCTCCGTTGCCGGCAACAGCGCGCGCAAGGTGACGTACGGCGAGCTGGCGAAAGGAAAGCAGATAGCCCGCCTCGTCGACGAGAAGGCGGCCCTTCGCGCGCTCAAAGAGTTCAAGGTGATCGGGCGGCCGACCAAGCGCATGGACGGGCACGACAAGGTGACCGGGCGTGCCCAATACGCCGGCGACATCCGCCGGCCGGGGATGCTCTACGCGCGCATCCTGCGCCCGCCATCGCACGGCGCGACGCGGAAGTCTCTCGATACGTCAAAGGCAAAGAGCATGTCAGGCGTGACGGTGGTGGAGCAAGACGATCTCGTAGCGGTTCTCCACGCCGACCACGAAGCGGCCGGCAAGGCCCTCGCGCTCATCAAGGCCGAGTGGGACCAGCCGGCGGCCGCGTTCGATACGGAATCGGTCGGCGACTACTTCCTGGCCAACGGTGGTGCAGCAGAGGTGCGCGCCTCGCACGGCGACGTCTCGGCGGTCACGGCGAACGTGATCCATTCGACCTTCCGCACCGGGTACCTCGCGCACGCGCCGATGGAGCCGCACACCGCGATCGCCGAGCTCAAAGACGGCAAGATGACGGTGTGGGCGGGGACGCAGAGTCCCTTCGGCGCGCGCACGCGCATCGCCCAGACCCTGGGCATGGATGAGAAGAGCGTACGCGTGATCACGCCGTTCGTCGGTGGCGGATTCGGCGGCAAGAGCGCCGCCAATCAGGCCGTCGAAGCGGCGCAGCTCGCAAAGATCACCGGGAAGCCGGTGATGGTGGCCTGGACCCGAGGCGAAGAGTTTTTCTACGACACGTTCGGTCCCGCCGCGGTGGTGAAGATCAACTCGGCGGTCGACGACCAGGGAAAGATCACGAGCTGGGATTATCATGTCTACGCCGCCGGCGACCGTTCGGCGGAGATGTTCTATGACGTGCCGAACGTCAGCCTGAAGACGTACATCGGCCGCGGCGGACCAAAGGTTCATCCATTCGCCACCGGTCCCTGGCGCGCTCCCGGCGCGGGGACGAATGTCTTCGGGCGCGAGTCGCAGATCGACATCATGGCCGCCGCGGCGAAGATCGATCCGCTGGAGTTTCGCCTGAAGAACACATCGGATGCGCGTCTGCGCCGCGTGTTGAAGGCGGCCGCTGATGCCTTCGGCTGGAAGGCTGGAGCAGGACCGTCCGGGCAGGGCCGCGCCATCGCGGCCTGCACCGACGCCGGAGCGTACTGTGCGCTGGCCGCCGAAGTGGCCGTCGATCGCGCCACCGGCGCCATCACGGTCAAACGCGTCGTCGCCGCGCAGGACATGGGCATCGTCATCAACCCCGAGGGGGCCAAGATGCAGATGGCAGGCTGCATCAATATGGGACTCGGCTACGTGCTGAGCGAGGAGCTGAATTTCAAAGGCGGCGCGATCGCCGATAAGAACTTCGACACTTACGAGCTGCCGCGATTCATGGCCGTACCGCACATCGAAACGATCCTCATCTCCAATGACGAGCTCTCGCCGCAGGGAGGCGGCGAGCCCGCCATCGTGCCGATGGGCGCCGTCATCGCCAACGCGGTGTTCGACGCCACCGGCGTGCGGATGTTCCGGTTGCCGATGACGCCGGCGAGGGTGAAGGCGGCGATGAAAACGTAAGGGGCGCTGATGAGCGGCGCCCTGCTTCACAACCTTCTCCTCTTCGGACGCGTCCTGCGCGGAGTGGGGATCGACGTCAATCCCGGGCGCATGATCGATCTGGTCAGCGCGCTCGGTCTCATCGACATCGGGCGTCGATCGGACTTCTACCACGCGGCGCGCAGCCTGCTCGTGCACCGGCGCGACGATCTGGCGCGGTTCGATGTGGCCTTCGACCTGTTCTGGCAGCATCGCGATCCGCTGGCGCGTCCCTCGGCGCGGGTGATCGGCGAGCTCCCGTCCCGGCCTCAACTGTTCGCGCCGCCGTTGCCGGGACGCCCGTCCGCGGAGACGAAGGAGAGCTCATCCGACACGCCCCCGTCCATCGAGGCGCGGATGACGTACAGCGATCACGAGATCCTGCGGCGCAAGGACTTCGGCGACATGACGCCCGCCGAGCTCACCGCGGTCCGCTCGATGATGCAGCAGATCATCTGGCGCGTGAGCGAGCGACGGACCCGCCGTCTGCGGCCGGGCCGAGGCGCGCTCGTCGATCTGCGCCGCACCGTGCGCCGCAACCTCCGCTACGGCGGCGAACTGCTCGACTGGGCGGAGCGGGAGCCGAAGGTCAAGCCACGTCCCCTGGTCATCATCGCCGACGTCAGCGGCTCGATGGAGCGCTACACCCGGCTCCTTCTGCTCTTCACATACGGCCTGGCACAGACCTTCGGACAGAAGGTCGAAGCGTTCGTCTTCAGCACCCGGCTCACGCGCATCACGCGGCAGCTCGAGCAGCGCAACCTCGATCGCGCCCTCGCCGATGTCGCGCGCGCCGTGCCCGACTGGTCGGGCGGAACGCGCATTGGTGAGGCGCTGCACTCGTTCAACTTCGACTGGGGCCGCCGCGTCCTCGGCCATGGGGCGCTGACGCTCGTCATCAGCGACGGCTGGGACCGCGGGGACATCTCCATGCTCGGCGAGGAGATCGCCCGGCTGCAACGGAACAGCCGGCGCCTCATCTGGCTCAACCCGCTCCTCGGCGCGCCCGACTACGAGCCGCTCACGCGCGGCATCCAGGCCGCTCTCCCATTCATCGACGACTTTCTCCCCGTCCACAATCTCGACAGCCTCGAGGCGCTGGCTCGACATCTGTCAGCACTCAGCGAGCGTCGTCCGGAACGGAGACAACAGACGTCGCTGCGGCGCGGCGCACTCAGAACTTGATTTCCTGGCTGGCAGCTCTGACATTGCACGTCTCGCAAAGCCAGCCGTGGGAGGTGAGCTTGAACGGGGCGTCGTTCTCGTCGCGGAAGAGCGTTCGGGTCTCACGACACCAGTCGCAGCGCACCACGTGAGGGTTGCCGAAATGAGGATTTGCCCGGAGGATGCCCGCGGCCACTTCTTTCTCATCGGCGATCAAATCATCGCTGCGAAGTATTTTTCCTGCTGTCGTTCGAACGGCCTGTCTACTCAAGAAAGCCTCCAGTCATCGGCTTTCTATGCAGATCTCCCGCCGATATGGCCATTCCGAGGCATGCTCCTCGCAAGTTCAGCTCGTCATGAGCAAAGAAAAGAAGGAAAACGACGTCAATCAGGATTTTGGACGCGAACACGATGAGGCCAACGGCTGACGAACTTGCGCCGTATCTCTTGTGCATCACGACCCCGAGAACGGTGGACCCTTGAAACGACCCCTTTTCCTCCCTGTTGTCCTTCTCTTCTTCCACGCAGTTTCTTCCTTCGCCTCCGGATGGCTTTCGATCACGCCGAAGGCGCGGATCGGAGCGGCGGCCTTCAATCAAGCGGGAGCCGTGGTCGCATCCAATGGTGTTGACTATCTGGCAGGGTGGACCTCGAGCCAGGACCTCAACCTGCTGCCCCAGGACCAGACCATCGGCGTATTCGTCGCTCGCGTGAATGCCGACGGCAGCCTGGCGTCGCCGATCGCGCTGCCACTCGATCCAACCGCGACGAGGGCACGCGGGCTGAGCCTCTCGCCCAGCCGCGACGGCTACTTCGCGTCATGGGTGTCCGAGAAAGGCGTGAACGGCGCGGTCATCGACTCGTTCGGACGAGTGGAGCGGCAATCGACGATCGTCGAAGATACCTCCGCGTTCGCCCAGACGCTGGTGGCCTGGAATGGAACGGTTCACCTTGTTCTCAGCGGCTTCAACGGACCATTTACCGCCGCGCTGTTCGACAACAACGGCGAGGTTCTCGCGTCGGGCATTCCTGTCGGCGACGCTTACGGCGACGAGACGATCCAGGCCGCACTGACGAGCGACGGCGCCGGCTTCCTCGTCCTGGCCACAAAGCGCGTTTCCGATCTTCGAGACGATGTTTACGGGCGGCGCATTTCCAGCAGCGGCGTCGAAGGCGATTGGTTTCTCGTTCGATCCGTGACCAACCGCGTTCAGGGGCTTTCCGTCACCTGGGATGGCACGCAGGACCTCATCGCGTGGGGTGATCCCTTCGGAGTCTGGACTGCCACTCTCAGTCCTGACTCGAATGTGATCGGGCCGTCGCACCAACTCATCCCCGACGGCGCCGCGGTAGGCCAGGTATTGTGGCAGAGCGGCCGCACATGGATCACCTACATCACCGGCAGTGCCGCGAACGTCATCACGATCGACGCCGATGGGCGGGTCACGACTCCCGTACTCCTGGGTGATACGGATCCGGGGAGAATCGCTTTCAACGGCGCAAGAATGCTCAGCGTCCATGCAGCCCCGCAGACGCCCGGGATCAACGATCTCGACATCATCGGCAGGTTCTTGACACCCACCGCCGCGGACGCTCCCTTCACGGTCTCGATGAGCGAGACGGATCAGGAGCACGGGGATCTGGCCACGGACGGCGCGGGCGACGTCGTGGCGGTGTGGGACGAGAAGACGTCCGCGCAACACCAGATCTTCGCGTCGCTCTTCCTGGCAACCAAACGCACTCCTGCCGACGACATGGGAATTCAACTCTCGGCCAGCGGCGACAACACCAATCCCGCGGTGGCCTTCAACGGGTCGAGCTATCTGGTGGTCTGGACGCGCACGATCGACAACAAGGCGGAGACCGTTTGCCGGCGATTCTCCCTCCAGGGAAGAGTCCTCGATGATGAGGACATCGTCATCCCCGGCGGCGGAGACACCTCGTACGGGCCGCGCGTGGCCTCGGATGGGACGTACTGGCTGGTGGTGCGGCCGCGTCCATTCGGCACGGGCTGCTTCGGATTCGTCTTCGGCAGCTCCGCTCTCTTCGCCACGCGCGTCGACACCGACGGAAACGTGATCGACGGCGAAGGGATCATCATTCCGCAACCGGACGGACTCAAACAGAACGAACTGGATCTGGCCTGGAACGGATCGCTCTACGTCGCCGCATGGACGAGCCGTTGCGCGGGCACGCATGCACCGGCGGTGTCATCGATCAGCAGCGCCTGGATCGCCCCTGACCTGACGCACATCGATGTCCGGAGCCTGACTACTCTCGGGTCGGTAGGGCAGGGGATCGCCGTTTCGAATCCCCGGCTCGCGGTGAGCGGTGGGCGAACGCTGGTGGCGTGGCAGGCGGCGTCGGGAACGCAGTATCGCGTCATCGAAGGCATCGTGTCGCTGGGCCGCCAGCGCGCCGTCGGTGGGGGCGCCTCCGTATTCACGATTCCCGGCGCGCTTCTCCTCGACGTCTCGCGCGACGCTGCCGGCCATTTCCTTCTGCTGACGCAAAGGCCGATTCCAACCGCCCCGCCGTACCTCGGGCTTTACGAAACGATCTTTGACGACGAAGGCAAGGAGCAATCGACGCGACTGGCCTTTGTGTCTGAACCAGACGAACGACAGATCGGCAAGGTCATCCCGCGCGCCGGCTCGCTCTGGATGATCGAATCGCAGTTCCCTTCGATCTTCGACACGGCCGCCGCCGCGCGGCGTTTGTATATTCGTGAGTTCTGAGCGCTGCGCGAACAAACGCCTTGCTTGCGGTGGTCTCCCGGTGTGAAATGGTTGCCATCCATCAGACAACCGCATGGCCTCGCCGTGATGCGGCGGCGCGGTTTCCGGTGTTTTGCCGCGAGACCCCGAAACCGCGAGACCCACAGACCGCGCTCAGAAGTCCTCCGCCATCGCCCGCCTCCGCTCCTCGATCTCGCTCTGCTCCTCCTCCGTGAGATAGCGCTTACGGAGATCCTCGAGCGCTGGCGCGCCGTCGCGCTGGAAGAGAATGTCGCCAAGCCGCTGGACCCAGCAATCGAGTGCCGCATCGGTGTAGCGGTAATCGTCGAACGAAAAGCAGAGCCATTCGTGTCCATGCCGCGCCGCGTACTCCTCGGGCGGCATCGCCATCGGAAAGAGCTGGCGAGCGTCCTTCTCGCGGCCAGGATCCGCCATCGGAAGTTCATCGACGCGCATGAAGGTTCCTCCTGAACAGCTCGATCATCGTAACGCCCTAGGATCCCGCGGAGTCGCGCGACCTGATCTTCGTCGCTCGCTGACGCTCACGGCAGGGAGCATTGGTTGCCCACGGCGCCGCAGTGGTCGTCTCATGACCGGTCATAGTCGCTGAGCGACCATCGATGCTCGGTTTCCGACTATTCATGCTCGGTTTGGGACCATCGATGGTCGGTTTTCGACCATTGATGGTTGATTTCGCAACCATTGATGCTCCGTTTCGGACCATTCATGGTCGGGTTGCGACCATTGATGCTCGGTTTTGGACCATCCATGGTCCGTTTCCGACCATGAATGCTTGATTTCCGACCATTGATGCTCGGTTTCGAAGCATTCACGCTTCCCGGGGCTGCGCGCGCGCCTGGTCAGAGACCGCGCACGCCTGAGAAACCTCCGCCGAGGCACGTTCGTCTAAGAAATAGCGTCGGATAACCGGCGGACGAGGACGAATGGAGGCATCTCATGGAAAGAACGGATGAAACAACCCTTTCGAAGACGGCTGTGACCACTGGAGAGCCCGCGCCGCTGGTCACACCCACGATCACGCGCTATCAGATGATCGCCACGGCAATCATCTCCGCGATCGAAGCGACGGCGGCGGAGGTTCCCGGCTACGGAGACGACCTCTCCGACGTGGCCAGGGGGCTACGGAAGCCGGTACCACCCGAAGTCATCGCCATGGTCGTGTTCGCGGTCGAAGCCAGCCCCGAGCTGACCGGGGTTGATCAGCTCAACACCGTGGAAGCCCGCGATACGCTTCAGTTCTCCGACGCCTTCCGCCCCGTGGTCGATCACATCCTCGGCGTGGCCAAACGACTTACGCTGATGATGGACGCTCGCGAGGCGAAGGCCGGACGGCGCGCCCTTCACGTCTACAGCATCGCCTGCCGCCTGGCTCGCGATCCGGACAACACACACCTCACCGTACACGTCGCGAACATCCGTGCCGCACTGCGCCGCCTGCGCATCGGCCGTCCACCGAAAGCGTCCAAGCCCGCTCCCGCGCCGCCGGCGGCAGAGGGGGATGGCCCGGGAACGAATTGAGATCGAACACACTCTCACTGGAATCGTCGACACGCTGTATCCCATCGAAGAGCCCTTCTCCCCCGCGGTTTCTTGCGGGGGAGAACGTGCAGGCATTTCTCGCGTGTGTTCGTTGCTAATGACCTTCGCCGAGTTCCCGGCCGCTCTCATGGCACCCATCGTTCTCCAGATCGATGAGCTGCAGCGCTTTCGATTCGAGAAGTGCCAGTCTGGACAGAAGATGCGCCGAGGTATGCCGGCTGACGCCCGGCCCGAACTGCTGGACGGTCTCGCGCATGACCGAAAGCTCGAACAGCGCCAGGGGCAGGGCATCTCGTCCACGTTTCACGGCGCGGACCCCAGACGTTGCTGGCGGACACCCGCGACATGCCGGTGCGCTCGCAGGCATTCTTCAACCATGGCCATGAGCGCCGTGTTGTCGAAGGGTTTCCGGACGACCGCCCAAAGTTCCGATTCGCAGGTGAGCGCGCCAAGCGTGCTCGTCGAGACCGCGGTGAGAACGATGATCCGTTTCAGGCAGGCGGGATTCTCCGCCTGCAATCGTTGGAGCACCTCGAAGCCGCTCACCTTCGGCATCATGAGATCGAGAATCACGATATCGGGATTCAAACTCGTGATCTCATCGACTACGCGCTCACCGTCGACGAGCGTGACCACCGTCCATCCCTGGCGCCTTAAGAGCAGCTTGAGCAGACGGCGAATCCCCTCGTCGTCGTCGACGACAAGAATGCGGATCTCTTCCGAGGATCCCATGGAGTTTCTCCTGCAACTAGCCCCTGCAGAAAGGTTATTCTCCCCCCACCTGAAGAAGTCGGTACGAATTCGAACACTTCTCAGATGCTTGCTCTGAATTGCTCCAGGCCTGCGTGGAGGGCCGCGGAACACTCGCACGATCGCGCCAGAAGGCCGGCGTGATCCCGAATGCTGATCCGGTTGCGCGAATGTTTGATCAGCCCGTCCACCTCCAGTGCGCTGACGGCGATCGACACGCCGGGGCGGTGAACGCCGAGCATGTGCGAGAGAAAGTCCTGTGTCATGTGCATCTCGTCCGTGGCGATTCGGTCGCGGATGATCAGCAGCCACTTGGCCAGGCGCTGCTCGATGGCGTGGAGCCTGTTACAGAGAAGGTTCTGCGTTACCTGGTGCAGGAAGAGGCTGGTGAAGGAGAGCAGCAGGTCGCGGACACGCTCGTCGCTGCGAAAGTGTTCGCGCAGGAGCGCGGCGTCGACGCGCGACACCCGGCCGTCGATCTGCACGAGCGCCTCGGCTCCGGTCGGAGCCGGTTTGGTGATGACGGTATGAACGTTGAACATCCCTTCATGACCGACCACGCCGGCTTCCACCATGGCCCCGCTCTCCGTCGTCCGGATGATCGATACCACCGCGCCGAAATGCGGGAAGAAGACAGAGGTGGGCGTTTCGTCCGGGCGGATCAGAACGTTCGTAATTGCGTGATCTTCTTCACGCGGAGCGAGCGCACGCAGGATGCGGGGGGTGAGGGTGCCCAGGAGAAGATTTCCGCTTGTTTTTCTGAGTGGTGCCATCGTCTCTCCAAAAGCGCCGGGTCGGTGAACCGCGACGACACAAGGGAGAGACAGGCGCTGAGCTGTCTGAGCCGGATGCCGAAGAAGTGGCAGTGCCACTCAGGGACGTGAATCTGGCTATCGCAACCACGCTCGCCAACCGCGAATTGCGCACGAGCGGGCACGGCGGCAGCTCTGCGTTCGAAATCATACGGATGTACGTTGTGTTCGAAATCATACGGACGTATAGTGTCCGAACTGCTACCTTTGATGGTTGGTCTCGCGCCAGCCTCTGCTTCTCCCGCCATTGAATCTAGCCGTCCCGATGTACGTCCCCAGGACGTGGCGAGGACGATTCAGTGAGCCATCCGGCGAAAGATGTTCTTGTCGTTGACGACGATGAGCAAATCCGCAAGCTCATCGCCATCGTGCTCACGCGCGCCGGACTGAGCGTCGACACCGCCGCGGACGGTTTGCACGCGGTTGAGCACTTGGTCGTGAGCAGCTATACCGTTCTGCTCATCGATCTGAGCATGCCTCGGCTTGACGGCGTGGGCGTGCTCAAAAAAATCCGCGCCTTTCACTGGCCCGAGGACGACCGGCCCATCGTCCTGGTGATGACGGCGGCGACCGAGCGCGAGCCGCTCACGTCCGTCGCCGAGATGGTGCAGGCCGTCATCACGAAGCCCTTCGACATACAGGAGCTGCGCGAACTGGTTCAGGACTGCGTCGCTGGACGACTGCGCTGCGATATCACCGGATCGGAGGTGACGATCTCACTATGAACGAAGAGAGTCCCGTCCCAACAACGGAAAAAAAGAGCACTCCGCGCGGTCGAAAGCCTCCGCCATTCGACCCCGAGGCCTTCCTCGAGAAAACGGGAGTAGGCCGGACCCTGATCGATTTGAAGAAGAATCAGGTTCTGTTCTCCCAGGGCGACCCGGCGGACGCTGTGTTCTATATCCAGAAGGGCAATCTCAAGCTCACTGTGGTCTCGCAGCGAGGCAAGGAGGCCGCCGTGGCCCTGCTCGGCCCCGGGAACTTTGTGGGAGAGTCGTGCATCGCCGCGGCGGAGCGCGTCCGCACGCTCACCGCCACCGCGCTGACGCGCTGCACGCTGATGCGGATCAAGAAAAAGGAGATGGTCCGCGTGCTGCACGAGGAGCACGCCTTCGCCGACGTCTTCGTGTCCTTCCTGCTCGACCGGAACGCACGCATCCAGGCGGACCTCGTCGATCAGCTCTTCAATTCCAGTGAAAAGCGCCTCGCTCGCGTCCTGCTGCTGCTCGCCAATTTCGGCAAGGAAGGGAGGCCGGAGAGCGTGATCCCGAAGATCAGCCAGGAAGTGCTCGCCGAGATGATCGGCACGACGCGCTCACGGGTGAACTTCTTCATGAACCGTTTTCGAAAGCTCGGATTCATCGAGTACAACGGCAACCTCGAAGTCCACAGCTCGCTCCTCAACGTGATCCTGCACGATTAGGCCGGCACGGCAGCGGTCACGTCTCAGGCAAACCTGTCTCATTTTGAACAGTTTGCTGATCGGAGCACCGATATTGTCTTAATGGCGATCTACCGGTGCTGTCTGATCGAATCCCTACGCCACCCATGAAAAGAGACCTCCAAATGAAGAGAACGACCATAAGCCTACTGACCTTCATCGGGGTCGCGCAGTTTCTTCTCACCCCCACACCAGCATCGGCGCAGATCTCCCTGGGCACCGCGCAGAACTTCGGCGTCCTCGGCGGATCCACCGTCACCAACACGGGCGCGACGACGGTCAACGGCAACGTCGGCGTCAGTCCCGGCAGCGCCGTGACAGGCTTCCCTCCGGGCACCGTCGTCGGAGGAGCGATCCACAGCAACGATGCCGTGGCCATGCAGGCGCAGAACGACCTTACCACCGCCTACAACAACATCGCCTCCACGCCGTGTACGGTCGATCTGACCGGCCAGAATCTTGGAGGATTGACGCTGACTCCCGGTGTCTACTGCTTCGCCACCTCCGCGCAACTCACCGGCGCCCTGACCCTCGACGCCCTCGGCAACGCCAACGCGTTGTTCCTGTTCAAAACCGGGAGCACGCTCACGACGGCCAGCGCTTCGTCCGTCGCGGTCATCAACAACGGCGGCAGCAGTTGCAACAAGGTCTTCTGGCAGGTGGGCAGTTCCGCCACCCTCGGCACAGGCTCGACGTTCGTGGGAGACATCCTGGCGCTGTCGAGCATCACGCTCACGACCGGGTCCAATACCAACGGCAGAGCGCTGGCGCGCAATGGTGCCGTGACACTCGATACCAACAACGTCAATACCTGCGGCGTGTCGGTCTGTCCGATCATCACGGTGAATCCGGCGTCACTGCCGAATGGCTCGGTCGGCACTCCCTACAATCAGACTGTCTCCGCCTCGGGCGGGACCTCGCCATACATGTTTTCCGTATCAAGCGGGGCGCTGCCAACAAATCTGGTCCTCAACAGTTCTACCGGGGCCATCACCGGCACGCCGACCACCGCCGGGACGTTCACCTTCACGATCACGGCGACGGACGCGAGCGGCTGCTCGGGCAGCCGCCTGTACACGATCACCATCGCCAGCCCTGGCTGCCCGGCCATCGTCCTCAGCCCGAGCACGCTTCCGCCGGGAACGGCCCAGATGCCTTACGCGCAGACGATCACCGCCTCCGGGGGAACCGCGCCGTATACCTTCAGCATTGCCGCTGGAGCTTTGCCTCCAAACCTCTCCCTCAACCCGGCCACGGGACTCATCAGCGGCACTCCTCAGACGCCGGGCCTCTTCAACGTCACCATCCGGGCGACGGACTCCGTCGGTTGTCAGGGCAGCCGCGCGTACGCCCTGGCAATCCTGCCGGCACTCGCACCGGCCGGTGGTCCGACCCTGAGTTTCGCCGGACTGATGATCCTCACCGTGCTCCTGGCCTGCGCAGGACTGTTCGTCATGAAGAGGCTCTCAATCTGACACAATCATGGGCCATGAACAAACAGCTTGTTCTTGGCTCCCGCATCGATACGCTGCTCGACCGCCTCTACGCGCAGAACGCTGACCAGGACGCGGCGCTCGGGTCCTATTTCGCGGCCCGTGCCGCGGACGAGTCGATGAACTGGAGGGAGTTCGACGCGCAGACCAATCAGTTCCTGAGCGACAAGCTCGTGGCGCTCGATCGCGACAAGGCGGAGTTCTGCTATCAGGTGTGCCGCGCCTTGCGCGCCAGGCGAATCGTCGAAGCCGGAACATCCTTCGGCGTCTCCACGCTCTTTCTCGCCGCCGCCGTGCGCGACAACGGCGGTGGCGTGGTCATCGGAACGGAATACGAGCCGGAGAAAGCGAAAGCCGCGCGCGCCAATCTCGCCGAGGCCGGTTTGTCCGATTTCATCGACCTGCGTGAAGGCGATTTGCGCGAGACGCTTCGCGCCACCGGCGGGCCGGTCGACTTCATGCTGGTCGACATCTGGGCGCCGATGGCTCGCCCGGCGCTGGAACTGGTCGCGCCATCCCTGCGCGACGGCGCGGTGGTCATCTGCGACAACACCGCCCAGTTCCGCGAGGCCTATGACCACTACTTCGAGTTCATCAACGATCCCGCGAACCGTCTGCGCACCATGACGCTGCCCTTCGAAGGCGGTCTGGAATTCACGGTACGCTGCGCATGACGCGCCCATGACACCAAATCCGCTCAAGCCAAGGATCGTCTTTGTCGCCAAATTCGGCGTGGCGTTGGTGGTCCTTTACGCGATCGTGGCGCTCAACCCGGTCAACGATCACGTCATCGTTCCCTTTACGGCGTTCGTGGCGCACTGCACGGCGCTGATGCTGAGCACCTTCGAGAGCGGCGTCGTGTCGGTGGGGACGGTGATCCAATCACCGCGATTCGCCCTCGACGTCCGGAACGGCTGCAACGGAGTGGAGGCCACGCTCCTGCTGGTCGCGGCCATCCTCGGCTTTCCGGCTTCGCTGCGTTCGCGATTGATCGGGCTGGGAGTTGCCAGCATCGCCATCGAGCTGCTGAACCTGGTGCGCCTCTGCTCCCTTTTCCTGTTGGGGGAGCACGATCGCAAGATCTTCGATTTCGTCCACGTAGCCGTCTGGCAGTCGCTCATCATTCTGGCGGCGATCGCCATCTTCGTACTCTGGAGCATCAAGTTTGCCGAGAAACCTCTGGTCAAGTCTCGCTAAAGGCGCCGCCGGCTTCCTGCTCGGGCTCCTCTTCTGGTGGAGTCTGTCCACTCCTTACGCGCGTCTTCTGGCCACGCTGAGCGAACCGTTGATCCGCATTTCCGAGCGGCCGTCCGTGACACGACTCATCGCCGATGGAACGGAATTGACGATCGATCGGGACGATTTCCCCCGCTCATCCCCCCGGCCCAATCTGCTGCTGATGGACATCACCGCGAACATCATTCTGCTCACCACGCTCTTCGCCGTGAACCGCCGGCCTGTGAGCGATCGGAACGCCTTGGGCTTCCTTTTGGCCAGCCTCTCCCTCATCGTCGTACACGTCGCCGCCGTGGTGATGAACGTCGAGTCGATCTACGCCTTGCGCCTCGGCCCGTGGAGCGCCGTGCACTACGGCCCGGTGGCGCGAAACTTCTGGGGAGCCGGCGCCCATTTCTACAGCATCGCCGGCGTGTTCGGCGCGGCCTTTGCGTTGTGGTGGCTCTTCCGGCCTTCGGACCGGAGCGCTGCCGTCTCGGCGGCTGGCTCGGCGGCGTCCCGCCGCCGACCCGGCAAGACTCCAAACATTCGCTCGTGACCCGGCGGCGAGGTTGCCGCTATTGGGGCTAAGATTCCCATCCCGGAGGAAACGATGAAGAACTCTCTGATCACCGTCGCCGCGCTTCTGCTGACCGCTATCCCCGCGCTTGCGCAGGATCCTCACGCCGAACATCAGGCGGCGCCGGCCCCCGCCAGCGTCGCGCAGGATTGGGCGAAACAGCGTGTCGACAAATCGCCGCGCCATCACGAGTGGGTGAACCTCAAGTACGGCAATCGCGTCGTCAGCGCCTTCGTGGTCTATCCCGAGGTCAAGGGGAAGGCGTCCGCGGTGGTCGTCATCCACGAAATCTTCGGGATGAGCGATTGGGTGCAGATGCTGGCCGATGAGGTGGCCGAGGCAGGCTATATCGCCATCGCTCCCGACCTGCTGTCGGGCATGGGGCCGAATGGGGGAGGGACGAGCTCGTTGGCCGACGGCACCGCAATCGGTAAAGCGATCCGCGACCTTCCGCCGGACCAGATCACCGCCGACTTGAACGCGGCGGCCGACTACGTGGCCAAGCTCCCCGCGGCGAACGGCAAGGTGGCCGTGGCCGGATTCTGCTGGGGAGGCACGCAGTCGTTCCGCTTCGCCACCAATCGTCCGACGTTGTCGGCCGCGTTTGTCTTCTACGGAACCGGTCCGGAGACCGCGGAAGCGACCGCGGCGATCAAGGCCCCGGTCTACGGGTTCTACGCCGGCAACGACGCGCGTATCGGCGCCACGGTGCCCAAGACCGAGGAGATGATGAAAGCCGCGAAGAAGGCCTATGACCCGGTCACCTACGCCGGCGCCGGCCACGGTTTCATGCGCGCCGGCGAGACCCCTCCGCCCCCCGCCGACGCCACGCAGGCGGCAAAGGACGCCTTCGCAGGCAACAAGAAGGCGCGAGACGAGGCGTGGACGAGGTGGAAGGCGCTGCTCGCGAAGATGTGAAGGATGAAGGAGCGCGTAGCGCCGGAGCGCTGGCGTCTCGCCGGCTGGCTCGGCGGCGTCCGCGCCGCCGACCCGGCAAGACTCCAAAGGTTTTGCTGGTAACCCCGACGGCGAGATCCTTCGACCGCGCGTGGCGGCGAGGACGCCCGCCGAGCCAGCCGGCGAGGACGCCAGCGCTCCGGTTAATGCGCGGGCGCGCCTTTGGACGGGCCCGCGCGGCCCCAGGCACCATGCTGTTCGGCATTGACAAAAAGCCTTATCCGCAGATGACGCAGATGTACGCAGATAGGACGGTCTTCAATCTGCGTTCATCTGCGTAATCTGCGGATCAAAAAACGGGAATCCGGCTTACCCTCTCCCCGAGGCTGAACGGGTTTTGACGCTGAAACAACTGCGCTGGCTGGCCATCATCGCCCCGATCATCGTCGTGGTACTGCTGGAGCTCGTGCGCGGTACGACCATCGGCGCGACGTCGCTGCAAAACAGAATCTTGCTCGATGGGCTGGTGGTGATCGCGCTCGTGATCATGAGCGTCTTCATGGTGCGCGCCATCGGACGCATTCAACAGCGGCTGGAACGGCACAACGAAGAGCTGCTGGCGCTGCACGGGGCGGGCGTCGATGTCACCGCGGAGCTGTCGCTCGACGTCGTCCTCAACAAAGTGGTCGAGCGGGCGCGAACGCTCGCCGGCGCGCGGTACGGTGCTCTGTCGGTCGTCAACGCGGATGGCTCGATCCAGACCTTCATCACCTCGGGTGTCACCCGCGAGGAGCGCGCGCACATCGGTGCGCCGCCGGTCGGTCACGGACTCCTCGGCGTCGTCCTCAACGAAGGCGAGCGGCTGCGCCTGCCCGACATCGGCAAGGATCCTCGGTCGTACGGTTTCCCGCCGAATCACCCGGTGATGCACTCGTTGCTCGCCGTCCCCATCACCTGCAAAGGGCCGTTCGTAGGGAACCTCTATCTGAGCGAGAAGCAGGACGGCGGAGAGTTTTCGGAGAGCGACGGCCAGACGCTGGAGCGCTTCGCCGTGCAGGCTGCCATCGCCATCGACAACGCCCATCTGCACCGCCAGGTGGCCGATCTGGCCGTGGCGCAGGAGCGACTGCGCATCGCCCACGAGATGCACGACGGGATCGCCCAGGTCCTCGGCTACGTGAACACGAAGGTCCAGGCGGCCATCGAATACATCCGCCGCGAGAAGACGGAAGAAGGTCTGGAACAACTGCGCGAGCTCGCCGCCGCCGCGCGCGAGGCGTACAGCGACGTACGCGAATCCATCGTCGATCTGCGCACACTTCCTGGACCGACGCGCTCGCTCGATGACGTCCTCCGTGAGTACGTCGACCGATGGAAGGAGCAGACCGAGGTCAATACGGAGCTTGTCGTCGACGGCGATCTGGGCATGCCCAACGGAATCGAGCTTCAGGTCGTGCGGATCATTCAGGAGTCGCTCACCAACGTTCGTAAACATGCCCGGGCCACGACAGCCCGCATCGAAGTGCGCCGCCGGAACGACATGCTGCTCATCACGGTGAGCGACGACGGAGTCGGATTGGAACAGGCAGGCCGCAGCCGCAGCGTCTTCCCCCGCTTCGGCCTGTCGACCATGCGCGAGCGCGCCGAATCGATCGGCGGCACGTTCTCGATCGAGGGTGCGCCGGGCGCGGGGACGGTGGTGAAGGTGGAGGTACCGTTGGGGGGGTGAGCCCGGAGCGCTGGCGTCCGCGCCGGCTGGCTCGGCGGCGTCTCGCCGCCGAGGGTTTCAGCGAATGTCTGGAGTCTTGCCGGGTCGGCGGCGAGACGCACGCCGAGCCAGCCGGCGCGGACGCCAGCGCTCCGGCCGCTACCAGCTAAACTACCCCCGATGCGCATCCTCATCGCCGATGACCACGCGCTGTTTCGCGACGGGCTTCGCAGCCTGTTGCAGTCGCAGGGGCATGAGGTGGTCGGAGAGGCGCCGAACGGGAAGATGGCCGTCGAGCTGGCGAAGAAGCTCCGTCCCGATCTCGTGCTCATGGACATCTCCATGCCCGAGCTCAACGGCGTGGCCGCCACCAGGGAGCTGTCCGTGCAACTCCCCGAGGTGAAGGTGGTCATCCTCACGGCCTCGGAGCAGGACGATACGCTGTTCGAGGCCATCAAAGCGGGAGCGCAGGGATACCTGCTCAAGAACCTCGAGGCCGACGAATTCTTTGCCCTGCTCGATGGCGTAGGCCGAGGGGAGCCCGCGCTGACGCCGGGTCTGGCGCGCAAGCTCCTGCACGAATTCGCGAAGCCGGCCACCGCGACCGCGGAGAGCGCGCCGAACATGCCCGACTCGCTGACTGATCGCGAGCGCGAAGTGCTGGAGCTGATGGTGGAAGGCGTCACCGCGAATCGCAAGATGGCCAAGCGCCTCGGCGTCAGCGAGAACACGGTGAAGTTCCACGTCCGCAACATCCTCGACAAGCTCCGCCTCAACAACCGCGCCCAGGCCGTCGGCTACGCGCTACGGCACAACATGGTCGACCGCGAGGGTGGGGCGTAGCCTCGGGCGCGGCCGCGGAGCGGCGAGATACCATCCACAGAAATGGATCCGCTTTCCCAAGGTGCACGGGAGCTCCTCACGTCTCTCGGCGAGCGCCATACTCTCTTCGCCCGTCTGATGCGTCCGAACGTCGTGCCGCGCATCCTGCAGGACTTGTCGACGCTCGGCGAGTGCGCGGTAATTCCATATCTTGTGCCGCTGCTGATGGCTGGCACTCCGACCACGATCGGCGCCGCCGACGAAGCGATCGCCTCGCTGCTGATCGCTGCAACCGTCGAGGATCTTGTTGGCCTTGATCAATCGATGCGCGATCGATACACCGGGATTCAGTGGGACGTCGAATGGGACGCCATCGAGATCTCCCGCATCCCGGCGGGTGCAAATGCCGCGACGAGTTCCATCCTTCTGAAGCTGCTATCAATGCATCCCAACGGTCGCGTCCGTGAGGCGGCGGTGAAGAGTCTCGACGCGGTTGACGACGGAAGCGAGATCTCGTTTCTCCTCCTTCGGGTGAACGATTGGGTTCCTCAGGTTCGTGAGCGGGCGAGCGGTGTCCTTGCTGCGCGGCTAGTCCCCGCGTTTGTGCATTCGTTTGTTTCCGCGTTGCCGCTACTAGCGCGACTCTACGATGGACAGCGCGTCGATCATCGAGACCTCCTGCGAGCGATCGCAAAAGTGATTACTTCCACTCCCGACGGACGCGCTGCGCTGATCGCGGCGATGGCCGGAGACGACCGCGCCATTCGCCGCGCCGCGCTGCGCATGGCAACGTTGGACAGCGCGGCCGATTTCGAACCCTTCATCCTGCCAGGGTCGAAAATGGCTGATCCGGTCGTCAGACTCTTTGTGGCGAGGGCCGCTGCGGCGGCTCCGCGCCGCGGCGACCGTCTCGGGCTCTTTAGTGCGTTCGCAGCCGATCCATTTGCGTCGGTTCGAGTGGTCGCACTGGCAGCGCTCGCTGCGAATTTCCCAAGTGCCGCGCAGGCATACCTCGACCTGGCCGTTATGGACCGCAGCGGCTCCGTTCGGGATCTTGCCCGTTTCGAGCTTCGGAAGCGGGGCCGGGTTAACTTCGCCGCCGTCTACCGCGAGGCAATGACCAGCGCATCGCCAGCCCGCCTTGCGACCGCTATTGACGGCATGGCGGAGGTTGGCGAACGGTTCGACGCAGAGGTCATTCTTCCGTTTCTCTCACACCCAAACGCCCGAGTGCGGTGCGCGTCGGTCCGCGCCGTTGTTCACCTCGGCGGAGAGACCTTGCTCCGAGCTGTTCTCCCCATGCTGCATGACCCGGCGAACAGCGTGTCATCACTGGCTGTCAGAATGCTCAGCCGCCACGCGGCCGTAATCGGAGCCGCGGAGATTCAGACGCAATTCCGCGTATCGGTCGCGCCGCTTCTCCGAACCAATCTGCTTCGAATGATCGCTGCGCTCCCCAAGTGGGACAGCATCCGCATGCTTCTCGATGCCGCGACAGACCGTGATGCCGCGGTGGCTTCTGTTGCCCGCGACCACGTCCGCCGATGGATCACAAGATACAACCGCTCCTCGGTCGCTCCGTCGCATGAGCAGATCGAACTCCTTCGCGCGGCGGTCTCGAACGCAAAAAGCGCGATCGAGCCCGGACTGATTCGTGAGATCCGCTTCGTCCTCGATTCGTGGTCGCGCAGGTAATTTCCGTCAATCCTCCTACGACGCTGCGGCTAACCTTGGTGACTCTGCTCCTCAACCACCCGGGGCCGTGACGATGATCTGTCCCGACATGGACGGTTGGTGCATCGTGCAGTAGAACGGGTAGACGCCCTCGTCGTGAAAGGTCATGACGAAGGTCGTCTTCGTTAGCGGCGCGAACTTCGTCTGCAGCAGGACGTGATTCCGCGGGTCGGTGAGCATGAAGTCGTGTTCGTCGTCGGGCTGAAGGTTCCAGAACGTGATCTGCGTCGGCTGGTCGCGGCGGACGGCGAAGACTTCCGGCGAGAACGCATAGACCTCTCCGAACTGCTTCACCGTTTCGGCCGGTCCGGTCTCCTTGATGGCCACGCCGATCGTGGTCACGAGCACGCGCGCGCCCGCCTTGCCGGTCCGGGCGATGGTGACGCCGTGCTGCCGCGGAGCGCCACAGCCGAGGAGCAGAATCGGGATCACCAGCAGTCGTTTCATGCCGCGCATAGTGACAAAGCGGATGGTGCGATGTCGAACGACAGCGCCCTTACATACCTCAAGACTAGGCGCCGGCGGGACCCTTCGGCTTCGCTCAGGGCAGGCGCCAGCGGTCCAGCCGGCGAGGACGCCAGCGCTCCTGCGCGAGCGTTCCTGCAACCTATTACGAACTCCTTCGTATCACTCCCGCAATATGCGAACGAAGGCTAACCTTCCTCCCTCCGCAGCGTCTCACGCATCCGTGTACCGCAACCTTGCTCTCCTCCTCACGTTGCTCTGTCTCGTCGTTTCCGCCCGCGCGGAGGAAGCACCCGCCCCGCGGACCATTCACCGCGCCGCAGGGCCGATCACCATCGACGGCGATCTATCCGATCCCGGATGGCAGGGAGCGCTCAAGTCCGAGACCTGGTTTGAGACCAACCCCGGCGACAACACGGAACCGAAGGTGAAGACGGTCGGCTACATCACCTATGACGACCGATTCTTCTACGCGGCCATCCATTCATTCGACAACCCGGCCGACATCCGCGCCCAGCTCGGCGATCACGACGGCATCAGCGGCAACAGCGACGACTTCGCCGGCGTCATCCTGGACACGCGCAACGACGGCAAGACCGGGATGGAGTTCTTCGTCAACGCCGCCGGTACCCAGTACGACGCCTCCCAGGACGACGCCAGCGGCAACGAGGATTCCTCTCCCGATCTCTACTGGGACTCGGCGGTGAAGAAGACCTCGGACGGCTGGATCCTCGAGTTGCGCATTCCCTTCTCCTCGCTCCGGTATCAGCAGACCTCGCCGCAGGTCTGGGGAATCATCCTCTACCGCAACATGCCCCGCGAACGGCGCTACCAGATCTTCGATCACCGCCTGCCCCGCGGCGCGAACTGCTTCGTCTGCAACTTCAATAAGGTGGGCGGATTCGAAGGACTGCCCACCGGCGGGCACATCGTGGTGGCCCCTTACGTGACCGCGAGCGAGAACGGCACGCTGCGCGGCAATGGCAACAACAGCCTTCTCAATCGTCCGGCCAAGGGCGACGGCGGCCTCGACGTGAAGTACACGCCGAACGAGCACACCGCCATCGATGCCACCGTCAACCCCGACTTCTCGCAGGTCGAGTCCGATACGGCGCAGATCTCCACCAACCAGCGCTTCGCCATCTTCTTCCCCGAGAAACGGCCGTTCTTCCTCGAGCGCGTCGAGCTCTTCTCCACGCCCGTTCAAGCGGTCTACACGCGCACCATCACCTCGCCGCGATGGGGTCTGCGCGACTCCGGCAACAACGGCCACGACAGCTACACGCTCCTCGTGGCGCAGGACCGAGGAGGCGGGTCGGTCATCATCCCGTCGCCTACCGGCTCGACGTTCGCCAACCAGGACTTCGGAGCCACCGACGCCATCGGCCGCTGGCGTCACGATTTTACCGGCAAGTCATTCGCCAGCTTCCTCTTCACGGACCGCGAATACGAAGGGGGCGGCCACAACCGCGTCTTCGGCCCCGATTTCCAATGGAAGCCGAACGAGACCGAAACGCTCACCGGCCAGTTCCTCTTCAGTCAGAGCGTCACCCCCAACCGTCCCGACCTGGCCAGCGAATGGGACGGCCGCAGCATGTCGTCGTTCGGCAGCGATTTCTGGTGGTCGCACTCGACACCGACGCTCGATCTCTATTCCGAGTTCAAGGATTACGGCAACGACTTCCGCGCCGATCAGGGTTTCGTCCCCGAGGTCGGCTACCGGGCGAACTATGGCGAGGCCGGCTACACCATCCATCCGAAGGGGTTCTTCAGCCGCGAGCGCACGTTCGCCATGGCCGAGTACGACTCCGAGCAGAACGGAGACATGCTCTACCGCTTGCGCGGCGCCGGCTTCGGCGCCGACGGCAAGTTCCGGTCGTTCACGCAGATCAAGTTCTGGAACGAGAGTTTCCGCAACAACGGCCAGGTCCTGACCCGCAACCAGCTCGTCTATACCTTTCAATTTGCCGTGAGCCGCCCCATCCCGCAGGTGTCTTTCCAGGGTTGGGTCGGTCAGGACATCGATTTCACCAACAACCGCCTCGGCCACGGCGCGTTGATCAATTTCAGCGGAACGCTCCGGCCGACCTCGCGCCTGACGGTGACCACGACCGACATCCTGCAATGGCTGAACGAGCATGCCCCTAACGGAGTGGACGGTCGCCTTTTCACCGCGCAGGTCGAGCGCGTTCGGGCGCAGTACATGTTCTCGCCGCAGATGTTCGTGCGCGCCGTGGTGCAGAACCAGCGCACCAGCTCGAACCCTCTGATCTACGGCGTCGATCTTCCGCTCCGCACCGGCGACCTGTCGTCTCAGTTTCTCTTCGCCTACAAGGTGAACTGGCAGAGCGTCCTCTACCTCGGCTACGGCGACATCCGCGACGTGAACGAGGAGTCCGACAACTCGAACCCCGCCAACCGCATCTACCGCCGCAGATTCCTGTTGTCCGTTAGGCTGTTGTTCTTCAAGTTGAGCTACGCGTTTCTGAGGTTGGCACTGGAGCGCTGGCGTCCTCGCCGGCTGGCTCGGCGGCGTCTCGCCGCCGATCGAGCGTTAACGCCGGCGAGACGCCAGCGGTCCAGCCGGCGAGACGCCAGCGCTCCGATGCGCAAGCGCTCCGGTTGCCGCCACAATCAAGTACATCGGCATCACCGGCACCCGAAACCGCGCCTCCGCTTCGCCCCCCGCGGAGATGAGCAGGTAGTAGGCGACCGTCGCCACGATCAAAATCGCCAGATCGCGATCACGCCGCCAGAGCGCGGCGGCGCCGAGGGTGGCGAAGACGAAGAGGGCGGCGGTGAAGGCGTCGAGCGCGAGTTTGACGATGGTGGACGGAAACCTGCTCACGATCTCCAGCGCCTCCCACCGGCTGTCGAAGAGATTCACCAGCAGCCCGCGCAGCGTGAGCATGACCGCGGCCCTTGGATGCTGCCGCAGCACACGCATGGCGATCTGTGAGTAGTACTTGCTCCGTACAGCGTCCGGCAACTCCTCGGTATCAGGAATGTGCAGCTTCGACTCGATCTCCGTGTCCGCATCGCCCTGCAACCCCGTGGCCTCGTCGACCAGATCGGCGTCGAAGTTGCCGTCGTCTTCGATGGCCAAAGCGCCCGCGGCACGGTAGCTGAGCATGTTCGAGCCGGCGATCGAGGAGATCGTGAAGACACCCGTGTGGTGCAGGTTGCGCAGCCCCCATCCCAGCGGCAACACCAGCGCCAGGGCCGCATACACCGCGATCGTGCGCGCCCGGACGTGGCGCAGCGCCAGGCAGACGGCCACGACCACGAAGTAGACGATGGCCACCGGCCGGATCAGCACCAGCACCCCGGTGAGCACGCCCGCCAGCGGCAATTTCCGCGCGTACAGCACCAGCACGAAGACGGCGAAGAGCAGCGCCGTGAACAGTGTCTCCGTCAGGATCTTGTTCGCGTAGTGCAGCGTCGGCACATCCGCCGCGAACAGGATCGCCGCCGTCAGGGCGATGAAACGGCTGTCCAGCCGCCGCATCACCAGGATGTAGATCGCCATCGCCAGCGCCACGTTCAGCAGGTGCTGCAGAACGATGACCGGCACGATGTGCAAACCGAATCCCGCGAGAAGCAGCGGATACCCCGGCGTTCGCATCGTCTCGATGACCCCGTTCTCGGTGGTGAAGCCGAGGCCGCGGAGAAGATTGCCCGCCGGCTCCAGATACGTGAACGAGTCAGGGAAGAAGTAGTCGGGCAGTGCAAAGGCGAAGTAGACGAAGTTCGTCACCAGCGAAACAGCAGCGATGACAGCGATGTCGATTCGTTCGCGGACGGGCATCGTCGCGCATTATCGACGACAAACTGAGGCACCTCGGCCGATCGTTTCGCGCGCTTCCGATCACGGTGCTGCCAACTCGCCGAGCGGTCCCGTCACCTCACGGCGAAGGCCGCGAGCTCCGCCGCCTGCCGCGAGGATTGATCACCGAGTGCGGCCCACCCGTCGACGAAGCCCCCCACCCCTCGTACGACCGGAACGACCCCCCAACCGGACCCCCCGCCCACCGAGTCACCCCTCGGCCACTCCGTTTCGTGTTCCCGTCAACAAATTTTTGTTGCCGCCAACAAACTTTTTGTTGCCGTCAACAAGTTGCGTGTTGGCGTCAACAAGTCAGGTGTTGCCGTCAACAAAAATCTGTTGCCGTCAACACTTTCGGTGTTGCCGCCAACAAGTTGGGTGTTGCCGCCAACAAACTTTTTGTTGCCGTCAACAAGTTGGATGTTGCCGTCAACAAAATTTTGTTGACGCCAACAAGTTGGATGTTGCGGGCAACAAGTTTTTTGTTGAGCTCAACAAATTTTTGTTGCCGCCAACACTTTTTTGTTGAGGTCAACAAAATTTTGTTGACGCCAACAAATCGGGTGTTGAAAACCACATGATTTTGGAAAGAAATGAGATCTCCGGCGTCACCGTCGGACTCATTTATTCCCGTGGTGAGATTCGACCACGGAGACACAGAGGTCACGGAGGCAGGCGCGCGACCCTCACGTTCGCAACTGGCTCTCCAGCTCATCCGGGCGCGTGGAGCGGATTCGGGCCTCTTCCAGCGTGATCACGCCCTGCCGCACGAGCCTTGCCAGCGAATCCTCGAAGGAGATCATGCCCTGGCGCTTGCCGAGGGTGATCTCGGTGATCAGGTTCTCCATCTTCTCGCGGCGGATGTGGTTGCGGACGGCGGCGTTGGCCAGCAACACCTCCACGGCCACGGCGCGTTCGCCGGCCGAGGAGGGGACGAGCTGCTGGACCACGATCGCGTTCAGGCTCATCGAGAGCTGCTGGCGGATCTGGGTCTGCTGCACGGGTGGGAAGACATCGATGATGCGGTGGATGGCCTGAGCCACATCGCTGGTGTGCAGCGTCGAAAGGATGAGATGTCCGGTCTCGGCGGCGGTCAGGGCCGTGGCCACGGTCTCCAGATCGCGCATCTCGCCGACCAGGATGACGTCGGGATCCTGGCGCAGCGCCGCGCGCAAGGCGGAGGCAAACGACGGCGCGTCGCGGCCGACCTCGACCTGTTCGATGACCGACTGCATGTTGCGGTGCTCATATTCGATCGGGTCTTCGATGGTGATGACGTGCCGGGCGTCATCGCGGTTGATGGCGCCGATCATGGCCGCGAGGGTGGTGGTCTTCCCCGCGCCGGTGGGGCCGCAGACGAGCACGAGGCCGCGGGTCGGCTTGACCAGCTCGCCGAGGATTGGCGGGAGGTTCAGACCGGCGATGGTGGGAACCGTGGTCGGCAGCGCGCGGATGGCGGCGGCCAGCGTGCCGCGTTGCCGGTGAATGTTGACCCGGAAGCGCCAGGTGCGCTCGTCGGCCTCAGTGTGCGGGGCCAGCCGGAGGGAGAAGTCGACCGCGCCGTCTTCAGCGATGCGTTCGCGGATGCGCGCCGTCAGGTACGAGTCGAGGAGCGCGCCGACCTCATCGCCGGAAAGGGCTGAGCCTTCGCCGCGCACCAGCCTTCCGCCGACGCGGAAGATCGGTTGCGCGCCGGCGATGATGAGCAGATCGCTGGCGCCACGCCGTGCCACATCGATGAGCAGTGCCTCCAGCGGGTTCCCGGTTGGCACCTGCGCCGCCGGCCACTGCGACCGGTCGCCGCCGCTTGCCGCGGCCGCCGTGGCACGTTCTTCGTTGAGCTCGCGGACGAGCTTTTGGAGCTCGGGATCAGGGATGAGTTTTGTCATGTCATGTAAGAGTACGAATGAAGTGTGCCAAAAGTAACGGGGTCGCGGTTTCGCGGTTGCGAGGTCTCGCGGCGGGCCGTGGATATCATGATAGTTGGTCGTATCCCGCTGCGAGACCCCGAGACCCCGAGACCCCGAGACCCCGAGACCCCGAGACCGCGAGACCCCGCGACCGCGAGACCCCGCAACCGCGAGACCGCTCGGAATGCCAGAAGCTCCACACACCGTTCCATTCTCTCGATGCGCAAGTTATTTGCCATGCTGCTGCTCCTGGCTTCCCCGGCGTACGCCGACGGCATCTCCTATCAATCGGTCCAGTCCGGATGGGGATCGTTCGCGACTCCGTTGTTCGATCACGGCATCTTTGGGCAGCGGCAGATCATCGCCATCCTCGATACCGGCCTCGATTGGGACAGTTGCTATTTCGCCGAGCCCGACGGCTCGCGGCCGCCGATCAATACCGGGACGCCGCAGGGCGGGCTGAATTCGTCGAATGTCGACCTCAGCCGCCGTAAGGTGGTCGCCTACGATTTCCTCTACTCGTGCGATCAGTTCCCGGGCGCGTTCGGCTGCGACGATCCGAACGACCCGACCGCGTATGACAATGCGCTCCACGGCACGATTGCCGCGGCCGTCGCCGCCGGCGCCAGTCACTCGCAGAGCGTCTTTGACGACATCGCTGACGGCATCGCCATCGGCGCGAAGCTGATCGTGCAGGACGGCGGGTTCATCGGCGGTGACAACTGCAGCCAGCGGCCGGGGTTCGGCTGTCCCGTCAACCTGACGCCGATCCTCGATCAGGCTTACAGGCAGGGGGCGCGCATCCAATCGAATTCGTGGGGCGATCGCCAGGGAACGTCTCCGGTATTGCCAACGCCGACGGCGAACTACTCCGCCGGCGCCCGCGACGTCGACGCCTTCGTCTGGTCGCATCCCGACATGCTCGTGGTCTTCGATACCGGCAACGAGTCGGCGAACGTTCCGCCCCCGGCCAGCTCGCTGGCTGCCCCCGGCTGCGCGAAGAACACGGTGCAGGTGGGCGGATCGCGCTACACCCTGCACGCGATGGACGACGTGGTGACACCGTTCTCGCTCGTCGGCCCGACCCGCGACGGCCGCATCAAGCCTGATGTCGTGGCGCCGTCGTTTGTCCTGGCCGGCAATAGCGACGGCAACGTTACGACGCATAACTGCAACACCATTCAACAATCGGGGACGTCATGGTCGGCGCCGGCCGTGGCGGCGGAGGCGGCACTGGTTCGTCAATACTTCACGGACGGTTTCTATCCCACCGGCGTGGCCACGACTTCCAATGCCTTCGTCCCCAGCGCGGCGCTGCTGAAGGCGATGCTGATCGCCGCGGCGCGTGCGGTGCCGTATGACTGGAACTACAACACCGGCCTGACACCCGCGGGCCCGGTCCCGTCCTACGAACAGGGCTTCGGCTTCCCCGTGCTCGACGATGCGCTCTACTTCCCCGGCGACCTCGCCCGCACTCGTGTCGTCGACGTCCCCCTGGCGCAAGGACTGGCGCAGGGCCAGACGGCCACGCTGCAACTCAAAGTCGTCCCCGACGCGCCCTTGAAGGTCGTGTTGGTCTGGACTGATCCTGCCGGTACGCCGCGCGGTGTCTCCGATCCAACTCCGGAGCTGGTGAACGATCTCGATCTCCGCGTGACCGATCCTTTCGGTTCCAGTCATCTCGGCAACGAATCGCTCCATCCCGGACAGCCCGATCGCCTCAACAACGTGGAGGTGGTATCGATGGCCACGCCAACCGCGGGGATGTACACGATCTCGGTGAACGCCTCCCGTCTCGGCTTCGGCGCGCGACAGAGCTACGCGCTGGTCGTCACGGGTGATCTGTCGGATCCGATTCCGGCGATGGCGTCGCCGGTGCGTACGCGCGCGGCGAGACACTGACGTGGCGCCATGGCGTAGCGCCAGCGGCTCGCTGGCTGTATCGCTGCCGGCTCCGCGGCGGTAATCTAAGAACCGCCAGCGAGCCCCTTCGGCTCCGCTCAGGGCAGGCGCTGGCGGTACAGCCGACGAGCCGTCGGCGCTACGACGACGGCGCTACGAGACGGCGGCGCCACTAGCGCCTGCTAGAATCCCCCGCCATGCTTTCCCGCGAATACCTCCGCGAACACGCGGACGCCTATCGCATCGCGCTGAAGAACCGCGGTGCCACCGTCGATCTCGATCGTTTCCTGGACCTCGAGGCCGAGCGCCGCCGCACCATCGCTCAGGTCGAGGCGCTCAAGGCCAGGCGCAACACGGCTACGCAGGAGATCGCGAACCTCAAGAAGAACAAGCAGGATGCCGGCACGCAGATCGAGGCCATGAAGGGCGTCGGTGATGAGATCAAACGGTTCGACGAGAGTCTCGCCGCAATCGAACAGGAGCTCGGCAACGTCGAGCTCTACTTCCCCAACGTCCCGCACGAATCCGTCCCTGTAGGTCCCGACGAGACGTACAACCGGGTCGAGCGCGCCTGGGGCGAGAAGCCTTCGTTCTCCTTCGCGCCGAAGGCGCATTGGGAGGTCGGCGAGGCACTCGGCATCCTCGACTTCGAACGCGCCACCAAGATCACCGGCGCCCGATTCAACGTCCTCACTGGTGCCGGGGCGAAGCTCAATCGCGCGCTCATCAACTTCATGCTGGACATGCACGAGCGGCAAAACTACGTGGAGGTCGTCCCTCCGTTCATGGTCAACGCCGACTCGCTTCGCGGCACGGGACAGTTGCCGAAGTTCGAGGAGGACCTGTTCAAGCTGACGGATCGCGACTACTACCTGATTCCGACAGCCGAGGTCCCGGTCACGAATCTTCATCGCGACGAGATCATTGATGGGGCGATGCTGCCGATCTCGTATACCGCCTATTCGCCATGCTTCCGCAGCGAAGCGGGGTCGTACGGCAAAGACACGCGAGGCCTGATCCGGCAGCACCAGTTCGAGAAAGTGGAGATCGTCAAGTTCACGACCCCTGAGACGTCATGGGCCGAACACGAGAAGCTCACAGCCGACGCCGAGGCCGTGTTGCAGGCGCTCGGACTGCATTACCGTGTCATGACCCTCGCTACCGGCGACATGGGCTTCACGGCTGCGAAGACCTACGACCTGGAAGTCTGGCTGCCTGGGCAGGAGACCTATCGCGAGATCAGCTCCTGCTCGAACTTCCTCGACTTCCAGGCCCGGCGCGCCAACATCCGCTACCGCACCGCGGAGAAGAAGACGGGCTACGTTCATACCCTCAACGGTTCCGGCCTCGCCGTCGGGCGCACGATCGTGGCTATCCTCGAGAACTACCAGAACGAGGATGGGTCGGTGCGGGTGCCTACGGCGCTGCGGGGATACATGAAGGGTGTAGAGGTGATTGCGCGCGGCTCTTAGTTTCACGCGGAGTCGCGGAGACGCGGAGATAGAGGCGTGAGATCTCTTTTCTCCGCGCCTCCGCGCCTCCGCGTGACACTAGAATTCTCTTCATGAAACGACTCGCCGGTACTCTCCTTCTGCTCGCTGCCTGCACGACGACATCGGCCCCACCTCCCCCAGCGCCTGCCGTAGCGGCGCCGCCGTCCGCGGTTGTGATCTCTGAAAAGACCACCATCGAATCGAAGACCGCGAAGCTGCAGAAGATCGACGGCTACATCCCCCTCTACTGGGACGCGGAGAACGGCAAGCTCTTCATGCGGATCTCCCGCTTCGGCGAAGAGCTGCTCTACCAATCGACTCTTCCTGCCGGCGTCGGCTCGAATCCGATCGGGCTCGATCGCGGCATTCTCGGGCAGACGCAAATCGTCACCTTCGACCGCATCGGGCCGAAGGTATTGATGACGGCGACCAACTATCGCTTCCGCGCACTAAGTAACGATGAGGCGGAGCGGCGCGCCGTCGCCGACTCATTCGCCCGGTCGGTGATGTGGTCGTTCAAGGTCGAAGCGAGCGATGCCACCTCCGTCCTCGTCGATGGCACCGACTTTTTTCTCAGCGATCAGCAAGGCGTCATCCGCCAGTTGCGCGCCACGCAGCAGGGGAGCTACACGCTCGACAAGGACCGCAGCGCCATCTACCTGCCGCGCACGAAAGCGTTCCCGCGCAACACGGAAGTCGAGGCCGTGCTGACCTTCCATACGAGCGAACGGCCGGGCCCGTTTGTCAGCGGCGTCACGCCGATCCCCGACAGCGTCACCGTGCGCGCGCATCACTCGCTGGTCGCTCTGCCGCCGCCCGGCTACACGCCGAGGCGCGCAGATCCTCGCGTAGGCGTCTTCAGCATCGATTTCTTCGACTACGCCAGCCCGTTCACCGGACCGGTCGAGAAGCAGTGGATCGCGAGGCATCGTTTGGTGAAGAAAGATCCGAATGCCGCCGTCTCCGATCCGGTCGAGCCGATCGTCTATTACGTCGATCCCGGGGCGCCCGAGCCGATCCGCAGCGCGCTACTGGAAGGTGTCTCCTGGTGGAGCGCCGCGTTCGAGGCCGCCGGCTTTCGCAATGCCTTTCAGGTGAAGGTGCTCCCGCCCGATGCCGACCCGATGGATCTCCGCTACAACATGATCAACTGGGTCCACCGGGCTCAAAGAGGGTGGTCGTATGGCGCCGCGGTGATCGATCCGCGGACAGGTGAGATCCTCAAAGGGAACGTCACGCTCGGCTCGTTGCGCATCCGCACGGATGTACTCATCGCCGAAGGACTCGTGCCGCAGTTCGATGAGATGCACGATCGTGCGCTCTCCGCGCTCGATCCGGCAACATCTCCCTCGATGATGGCGCTGGCAAGAATCCGCCAGCTCGCCGCGCACGAGACCGGCCACACACTCGGCCTCGATCACAACATGGCCGCGTCCAGTTACGGCCGGGCTTCGGTGATGGACTATCCGGCGCCGTACGTGAAGATCACCAACGGGAAGCTCGACCTCTCCGACGCTTATGCCAAGGGAATTGGTTCGTACGACAAGTGGGTCATCCGGTATGCGTATGCGCAGTTCGCGCCGGGTGCGAGCGAAGAGCAGGAGCTCGATCGCATCGTCCGCGAAGCGCCGCTCTTCATCACCGATCCGGAGTCGCGTCCGGTCAGTGCCGCGCATCCGCAGGCGTCGGTGTGGGACTCGCCGGGTAACAACGTCGAGATGCTGCGCCATGAGATCGAAGTGCGCCGTATCGCCTTGTCCCAATTCGGTCTGCGCAACATCCCGGTGGGAACGCCGCTGGCGGAGCTCGAAGAGATGCTCGTGCCGCTCTACCTTCATCACCGCTATCAGCTCGAAGCGGCCGCAAAGTCGATCGGCGGACTCGATTACACCTACAGCGTGAAGGAAGAGGGTGGTTTGGTGCCGGTGCCGACGCGCCGCATTCTCCCCGCCGCCGCGCAGCGCGACGCGCTCACCGCCGTGCTCTCGACGCTCGATCCCGCATTTCTCGAGATCCCGCCCCACATCCTCGGGCTCATCCCGCCGCGCGGCAACGTCAACGTCAACAGCAACACGGAACTGTTCGAGCATCGCACCACGCCGGCCTTCGATCCGGTCAGCGCGGCCATGGCATCAGCCGACATCACCCTGGCCGCGCTCCTCGACGCCCGCCGCGCCGCGCGGCTGGTGCAGTTTCACGCTGAAGACCCTGCCAATCCCGACTTCAACGAAGTCGTGAGCGACGTCATCGCCGCGGTCACGCGCCGCGAAGCCGGCTACCGCGGCGCCATTACACGGGCGGCGGCGCGTCTGGCCGCGACCCGGCTCATGGATCTGGCCGCGAATCGCGACGCCGATCCGCAGGTGCGCGCGGAAGCGAGCGAAGGATTGCGGCGGTTTGCGGCGAAGCTCAGCGATGCGGGCATTCACGACGACGCGGAGATCGCGCATCGTCACGCCCTTCGCGACGACATCGCACGCTTCCTCGATCGTCCCGATCAACCGCGGACGCAGCCGAAACTGCCTGAGGTACCGCCCGGTCCGCCGATCGGCGATTGATTTCATCGACTCTCCTCCGTGTAGAACGTCCGCGGAGGTGCGATGTCCCTTTTGCCTCCCATTCGTGTCTTCGTTTGCTGCTTCCGAAGCATCTACGCCGGGTAGCGCAATATGCAGGATTCCCGCACTCGGGGCTTACCCCCGAAGGTGCGCTACCGCTCCTCTTCTTCGAGATCGAACAGGTCGTTGGCCCGTACTGGCTCGTGCGCCAGACGCCGGCAAGCCGCGACGATGGCGGCGATGCAGCGGCGAGTCGGTTCCATCCTTCCCATTCTGATCCGCAAGAGGTGCTGGCGGCTATACCCCGATTCGCGAGCGAGGTGTGCCGGTTTGATCCCGCGGCTTTTCAGGTACTGCTCGAGTCGTGTCGGCATGTGCAATATAGTGCATCTTATGCCGGGGCATGATGGGTGTCAATCTATAGGTGCGGAGAACGAGGCTGGAAACCATCGGTTTTGACAAGTAAAGGGCAAAATCCTGCCTTCGTGCCGTCGTTCCCGAGCAATCATCACCCCATGTTCCTTTTTGACGGGAGAACTATTTTTTGTCTACGGGGGGTGGAAACCTTCCCTTTCGTCACCCCTTAGGCGAGTCTGTGTCGGCATTCGACGGTTTTCGCGCCCGTCGTGGCCGGCGATTTGAGGGGTGTGCACTCCTTTGCGGCCACGAACGGGCAACGGTCGTGAGTTGCTAACTTTGCCGAAAGCTAGTAACTTATAGGTTACTCTTGCCCATGCTTGGAGAAACGGTACACGCCACCAGGATCAAGCGAGGCTTCACGCAAGCCCATCTGGCCCGTCTTGCCGGCGTGAGCCGCCGCCACCTCGCCGCGCTCGAAAAAGGAGCCAACGTTTCCATCAACGTCCTCCGCAGGGTGGCCTCCGTTCTCGACCTCGTGGAGATCGACCTCGGCGAGCTGACGCTGCAGACATCGAAGTCAGGGTCGGGCCCGGTCAACATGCCGCTTCTCGCCGATACGATTCGCGAAGCGCACGCCGACGCCTTCCGCGCGCAGTCGCTGCTGGCGCGCTGCGAGACGATTCTCGACAACGGTAATGGTCAGAAGCCCGGCGGCGGATTGGTGACGATCTTTCCGAAGATGCCGGTGCAACTCCTCGATCTCCGCAAACGGCGCCGGTCGAGTAGTGCCGTGGCCGACAAGGGTGGCCCGGCAGGCATCCCCATCGCCGGTGAGATTCGCCAGGGTGAAGCGGTGGTCGAGCTTTCCGGCGAGACCGCGCCGCTTCCTCCGTCGATCGTCGGGAAAGGCGAAGTGGTCTTCCGCGCTCGCGGTGACAAACTGCGCGATCAAGGCATCGAGGACGGCGATCTCCTCGTGGTCGAGCTCCGCCCGGCGGGACGCGCCTCCTCGGGCGAGCTGGTCATCGGCAAAGTCGGCGACCTTCTCTACATCGGACGCTGGTGGCAGAAGCACGGCCAGAAAGCGATCATGACCGATGGTCCCTCCGAGCTGACCACCGGCGGGACATCGAAACGCGCGCTGAAAGTGCTGGCGGCGATCAACGCGATCGTGAGGCCGAAGTAGCGGTTGCGGCGGGGTCGCGCGGTTGCGGGGTCGCGCGGTGTTGATCGGTTACTGAGTTACTGGGTTGCTAAGTTGCTGAGTGTCGCTCGCCGCAACCCAGCAACTCAGCAACTCAGCAACCCAGTAACCCACCCCGAGACTGCGCAACCGCGAGACCCCGCAAACCCGCAACCCCACCGTCATCGCAGCTCGGACGCCGCCGCGCGAATATCCTCAAGACACATCCGTATCCGGTCCATATGCGTCCGATGCGACACGATGCAGATGCGGATGACAAAGTGGTCGCTGACGACGGCGCCGGTGAGCATGACCCGCTGCCGGGCGTTGATGCGGGCGATGAAATCGCGGTTGAGTGCGTCGAGATCCGCGCCGGGCTTTACCAGCCGGAAGGCGATGATCGAAAGCTGCGGCTCGGCCACGACCTCGATGCCTTCGATCTTGTGCAGCTCCTCGGCCGCCCACGCCGCCAGATCGAGCTTCTCATCGAGCTGCTCGCGAAAGGGCTCGATACCGAAGAGCTTGAGCGGCAGCCAGGCGCGCAGGCCGCGGAAATCGCGTGAGAGCTCCGGTGAGAGCTCGCAGAAGTCGACCAGCTCGTTCCCTTCCTGAAACCCGGGAAGGTAGTCGGCGTGCATGCTGAAGGCGCGGCGAAGCACATCGGCGTCGCGCATGACCAGTGCGCCGGTGCCGAACGGAAGAAAGAGCGTTTTGTGCGGATCGAGGATGACCGAGTCGGCCTCGCTGATGCCGTGCATCGCCGCGCGGCCGCGTTCCGTCAGGGCAAAGAATGCCCCGTACGCGCCGTCGACGTGAAACCACAGCGACTCCTTGCGCGCAAGCCGTGCCAGAGCATCGAGGTCGTCGACCGCGCCGGTCGCCGTCGTCCCGGCGCTGCCGCAAAGCATGAACGGCGTGTGGCCGTTCGCACGATCGCTGGCGATGGCCTCAGCGAGCAGGTCGACGCGTACGCGGAACATGCCGTCGCTTGGAATCTCGCGGATGTTCGCGGCGGGAAAGCCGGCAAGGATGGCAGACTTCTGAAATGCGTGATGGGTCTGGTCGCCGCAGTAGAGAGTGGCGCGGAGAAAATCGTCGCCGAGGAGCGAGCGGCGCGCCGCGATGATCGCGGTGAGGTTCGCCAGGGAGCCGCCGCTCGTCAGGACGCCGCCGCTGCCTTTTCCGAATCCCACGATCTCGCAGAACCAGCGAACGACGTTGGTTTCGAGTTGCACGAGCGCGGGCGCCGCTGCGCAGACTCCGACGTAGCGGTTCACGGCATCGGCGATCAGGTCGGCTACGGCCGCGTGAAAGATTCCGCCTCCCGGGATGAAGGCCAGGTAGCCTGGACCGGGCGCGTTGAACGAGCGCGGGATGGCCTCATCGAAGAGAAAGTCGAGGATCTGCTCGTATGGCGCGCCGTGCAGCGGCAACGGCTCGATCAGCGTCCGCGCGAAATCGGTCGCTCCCTCGACGTTCGACGCCGGCTGGGATGGCAGCGATTCGATGTGCGCCACGATGCGCTTCATGGCCTCATCGACCAGACGGTGCATCTCGGCGGCGTCAGGCTCGAGCGGATGAACGGTCACGGCTGGGATTCTCGCTCCCGGGCGGAGGGCAGAGCCATCGCTTTTCTGAACGCGTGATTCAAATCGGTGGTCCGCCATCGACAGTCATAACAGTTCCGTTACGGTTAGCCGCGGCCTCACTTTTGCAAAGACTACCATGTAGAATCATCCCCAAGCACGGAGGTTCTCATGCGTTTACGTCTTTTCACTGTCATCGCGCTCTCACTTTTCGCCAGCATCGCCTCGGCGAAGGAGATCTGGCTCAGCATCGGCGGCACCACGGCCGGCGGAACCTTCCGCACCGATGCGCGCATCTTCAATCCCTCGACGACGAAGGACATTCAGATTCAGGCGTATTACCTGCCGATAGGCAATGTCGACAACTCAGGCGTGCAGGCGCTTGCTCCGATCACGGTGTTGAAGCGGCAGCAGGTCGTCTACAACGACGTCGTGACATCGCTCTTCCACAGCAGCGGCCTCGGCGCGATCCGCCTCAAGTCCGATGACGACTTCGTCGCCACACAGAAGATCTATGCCGTCACCAGCGGCGGCACCCTCGGCCAGTTCGTGGCCGGGGTCGACGCGACGAGCGCCAAGGCGAAGGGAGTCATCATCCAACTTCAGGCAGCCGGCGCGTTCAGGACGAACGTCGGCGCCGCGAATCCGAACGCCGTCGCGGCGAACGTCACCTGGCATCTTTACGACAAGAACAACGCGCCGGTTGGGAACGCGAAAACGATCGTCATGCCGCCCTTTGGCGTCATCGGCCCGACAGGTATAAGCGCCTACACCGATTCCGTCGGGAGCGCCGACCTGACCGACGCTTGGCTGAGCTACACCTCTGACCAGCCGATCGTGGCCTACGGCTCGGTCATCGACGCCGGAACGACCGACCCCACCTACATCCCCGCGGCCGAGGACACCGGCGTGACGTCCTCTTCCACACCGGGCGACAAAGTGTTTGTCGTCACCGAGCATGGTGGAACAAGCACAAGCACCTCCGGAATCGACATCTCGCCGCCGATTACGCCAGGTACTCTCAAGCCGGGCGATACCGTTACGTTCCAGATCACAGCTCATAACGCCAACCACGGTTTCCGAGTGGTCGATCCGGACGGCATCATCGTCCTCGATCTGATGCTCACCGCGGAAGCAGCCGCCACAACGAAGACGGTCGTTGTCGGTACCGAGGGAACGTGGGGGTACTACTGCACGAACACCACTTGCAGCCCGGGCCACAACAGCATGGCGGGTACGTTCGCGGTCGGTAATCCAAGCCCGTACCAGCCGCCGGGGTATTAACGCGGTTGCGAGGTCTCGTGGTAGCGAGGTCTCGCGGTTGCGCGGTCTCGCGGGTGCGGAGTCGCGGTTGCAGGGTTGCAGGGTTGCTGAGTTGCAAGGTTGCTGAGGTTGTCGGAGAACTTTGACGCTGGAACAAATGACTTGAACTCACGCGGAGGCGCGGAGACCGCGGAGGAGATGACGAGGACCTTCCTCCGCGCACTCCGCGCCTCCGCGTGAGTCCTTAGGCTAGAAGCACACGCCGCTGAATGGGTTCAACCCTGGACACTGAATTTCGGGGACCAGTACTTAGCAACTCAGCAACTCAGCAACCCAGCAACCCAGCAACCAACCCGCGCGACCCCGCGACCCCGAGACCCCGAGACCCCGAGACCCCGAGACCCCGAGACCCCGCGACCCCATTTTCTGGTACTCTTCACAATTGCAGATAACGTGTAGGGTGTGAGATGGAACTGCTGCAATTTGCCAGGAGCAGACGGGGAGGGGAGCTGATCGGGATTGTCATCCTGGCGGCAGGCATCTGTCTCGCCTGCGCGCTTCTCACCTACCACCCCGACGACTCCTCCGCTTTCTACACCTCCACCAACAGCGTCGTCGCCAACTGGATCGGCTATTACGGCGCCACGATTGCCTGGCTTTTTGTCGGCTTCCTCGGCTTTGCCTCTCTGCTGTTTCCGGGCGCGCTTCTCGTCGTCGGCTGGAATCGCTTCTGCGTCAAAGAGATCGAATACCTGCAGACCAAGGCCATCGGCTTCGTCATTCTCATCATCGCCGCGCCGCCGCTCTGTGATCTGACGCTCGGGAAAGTGTGGGTGCGCGGAGCATTGATTCCGTCCGGCGGCTATCTCGGGCAGGAGCTCAATCGCGCCGCCTCGGCGAACCTGAACGGCATCGGCGCCGCGATCGTGCTCGTCACGACGATGCTGATCGGGCTGCTTCTGGCGACCCGCATCAGCCTCGCGGCGATCTTCGCCGCCCTTCATCACAAGCTGGCCGACATCGGACGTGCCTTCTCGCTGCAATGGGCACGATTCACCGAGCGCCGGCGCAAGGAGAAGATGAAGACGGCCGTTGTCCGCAAGCACCTCGACATCGCTTCGAAGGGTGACGGGCCGTCCCTTCGTCTCGTGGCGAAGCAGGATGACTCGCCGCTGCCCGGCGCCGTTCCCATCGTGCGCGAGGTCAGCGGCGCCGGCCGGTTCCAGATCCGCAAGGTGACGAAGGCCGACCTCCGCAAAGCCGCAGAAGAGCTGTCCAAGCAGGAGACACCCGACCCCTTTGCCTTGTGGGCGGCGGCGAAGGCCGACACCGTCGAAGCCGCGCAGCTCTCGAGGCCGATCGTGGTCGAGGACGACGGCGAATTCGAAGATCCGCTCTACCTCGACGACCCGCCGGCCGTGCGCGGGCCACGCCTGAAGGCGCAGATGCCGCGACCGGTGCCGCGCAAAGCGAAAGAGGCGCCCGCCAAACGCGAGACACGTCTCACGCACGATCTTCTCCCGCCGGTCGACCTGCTCACAGCCGGGCCGAAGGTGGACACGATCAATGACGATATTCATAAAAAGTTCCTCGACATCGGGCGTCTCATCGAAGAGCGCTGCCGCGAGTTCTCCGTCGATGGCGAGGTCACGGCCTATCACCCTGGACCGGTGGTGACGACGTTCGAGTTCAAGCCCTCCGCCGGTGTGAAGTACGCCAAAGTCGTGAACCTGGGCGACGATCTGGCGCTGGCGTTGAAGGCTGAATCGATCCGCATCGAGCGCATCAGCGGCTCGTCCACCGTCGGCATCGAAGTGCCGAACAAGCGCCGCGAGCTGATCACGCTGCGCGACATCATCGACACAGACGCCTTCACGCAGCAGCAGTCGCTCCTCACCGTTGCCCTGGGCAAGGATATCCACGGCGACGCCGTGGTCACGGACCTCGCCCGGATGCCGCATCTGCTCGTCGCCGGCGCCACCGGCGCGGGCAAGTCGGTCGGCCTCAACTCCATGATCGTCTCGCTGCTCTACAAGGCTCTGCCGAAGCAGCTTCGGATGCTGATGATCGATCCGAAGATGGTCGAGCTGAAGATGTACGAGGACATCCCGCACCTGCTCCACCCGATCGTCACCGACCCGAAGCTGGCCTCGGTCGCTCTGATCTGGGCGGTGAACGAGATGGAGAACCGCTATCGCTGCCTGGCCGAGTGCGGCGTCCGCAACATCGATCAGTACAACAGCCTGCTGAAGGATTTCGACGGCTACCGCCGGGCCATGAAGCTGCCGGAAGGGGAGCCGCTGAAGGTGCCGGAGCCGCTGGTCTACATCGTCATCATCATCGACGAGTTCGCCGATCTGATGATGGTGGCGTCGAAGGACGTGGAAGACTCGGTGACCCGCCTGGCGCAGAAGGCCCGGGCGGTGGGCATCCATCTCATCATCGCCACGCAACGGCCGTCGGTCGACGTGATCACGGGCGTGATCAAGGCGAACTTCCCGTCGCGCATCAGCTACCAGGTGGCGTCGAAGATCGACTCGCGCACGATCCTTGACACACAGGGAGCGGAGAAGCTGCTCGGCAACGGCGACATGCTCTTCCTTCCGCCCGGAACGGCGCGCATCCGCCGCATCCACGGCGCGTACGTGTCGGAAAAGGAGATCGTGCAGATCGTCGACTTCGTCAAGGCCAATCAGGGCGAGCCGAAGTTCCTCGAGGAGATCACGAAGATCGGCGACGAGAAGAACGGCGCCGACGGCATCGAGTACCTCGACGATCCGAAGTACGACGACGCCGTGCGCGTGGTGCTGACCACCGGCCAGGCCAGCGCGTCCTACATCCAGCGCCGCCTCAAGCTTGGCTACTCCCGGGCCGCCCGCCTGATCGAGATCATGGAAGCCAATGGCGTTGTCGGGCCATCGCAGGGATCGAAGCCGCGCGAGATCCTGGTCCGCGCCGACGACTACCCGCCGGCCAGCGGGCAGACGATCTGATTCTCGGATGACTACGAGCTCCACTCCTCCCCGTGGCCGCGGCCGTCCGCGTCGTGCCGAAGCGGATGCGGAGATTCTCGATGCCGCCCTGGCACTGCTGCGCGCGGGCGGCTATCGGGAGCTGAGCCTCGACGAGGTGGCCCGCCGGGCGGGCACGGCCAAGTCGTCGATCTACCGGCGCTGGCCGTCGAAGGCGGCCCTGGCGGCGGAGATCGTTCGGAGCGAGATGCCGCCTCCGCGTGACGCCGCCGATATCGATGCCGCCGTACGGGCATTTGCGGCATTCCTCGGCGGCGCGCTCGGAGGCGTGGTGGCTTCGCTCATCGGGGAGGCGCAGGACAACGCGGAGACGCGCTCGATCGTCGTGGCGCTGATCGCGCCCTACCGCCAGCTCGTTTGTCTCTTTATGAATGATGACGCAGCCGACCGGCTCCTCGGGGGAATCCTGTTCCGCCGGCTCCTCGGCGAGTAGGTACGTCGCGGTTTCGCCACGTGGATTGCGGCCATCGAGCGACCTTGAGTCCCCTTTCAACCGCTCTGAGTCGTTTGCATCGACCCCGATCGCCTTCAACCTGGGGGCGATGTGACCGGTGGTCCCGTTGTCCACTTTGATGACAGTTGACGTCAACGAGACATCGGGCGACGTCAACGAGACATCGGGGGACGTTAACGAGACATCGAGCGATATCAAACGAGACATCGGCCCATGTCAACGAGACATCGGGGGACGTTAACGAGACATCCGGCCATGTCAAACGAGACATCGGGGGATGTCAACGAGACATCGGAGGATGTCAACGAGACATCCGGCCATGTCAAACGAGACATCGGGGGATGTCAACGAGACATCGGAGGATGTTAACGACACATCGGGGGATGTCAACGAGACATCGGAGGACGTTAACAGACATCGAGCGATATCAAACGAGACATCGGGCCATGTCAACGAGACATCGGGGGACTTTAACGAGACATCCGGCCATGTCAACGAGACATCGGGGGACGTTAACGGGGGATGTCAACGACACATCGGGCCATGTCAACGAGACATCGGGGGACTTTAACGAGACATCCGGTCATGTCAACGAGACATCCGGGGGATGTTAACGAGACATCCGGGGATGTCAGCGAGACATCGGGGGATGTCAACTGGCAAATTGCCCGGTGGTGCTTTCTCACGACTTGATTGAACCTCCGTACCTGACCCCGCAAGTCAGGGATCGATGTGGCACAGACACTTGTCTGTGCTTCGGCCCGAAGCCGCCAGGCCCTAAGGGCTTGCAATCCTGAGTCGTGGCGAGACCCGGCACAGACAAGAGTGTCTGTGCCACATCGATCCTGCTCGTCGGCAGATGGGCCGGTCTTCCAGCGGTGAGCAAAATATTTCCCAAGCATGGGGTAGCGGAATCCGTGCTTTCGTCACGCTAGTGGAGAGGGTGCCCTCCCGAACAACAACGCCCGGCGCGTCGCCGGGCACACACGTCGGAGGGTTCAATGCGTCGTTTCTCCAAAGCTGTAGCCACTGCTTCGCTTCTCGTCGCGCTCACCACCTCGAACATCTACGCCATCCCGTCAAAAGGCGGTTTCAATCCGTCCATTGGATCGAAGATCGTCAAGATCATCCGGCACATCATCGGGCTGGATACGACCGACGTTTCGTGGCCGAATCCGTAGTGCGGGTCTAGTTCGCCACGTCGCGGGATTCTTGTCGGATGCTGTCAACAAAGGCGTGGACGGTGCGTACGGTTTCGGTCGTCACATCGTCCACGTCAATGGCATCGCGAAGACGAACGACGGCATTGATGGCACGCTCGTCGAGGCCGGCCGTAATGAATTCATCGATGACGCTCTGGGTGAGGATGCGCGCCTGCGCTTCTTCGCCACGGCCGATCAGAACCTCGACGATGCGAAGTGAACAGAGTCCGGCTTCGTCGATCACTCCAGCTGCCTTGAAAGCAGCGCGCGCCTCGTTCAAGCGTGCGACTCCATTTGTGATCTGGCCGCGCGCGATCAGAACAAGACCGGCTCCGCGCTCGGTCCGGGCCACCTCAGTCGTGAAGCCGAGGTCCGTAAACAGGGCGACCGCCTCCGAAAAATGGATGTTGGCTGAGACATAGTCTTTGAGATGGGTTTCGCAGTAACCGAGGTTGTTGTGGAGACGAGCCTGACAATCGACGTCTGCCTCGGCGATTGCAACTGGGAGGAGGTTTGACCAAAGTTGGCGAGCTTCCGTCATGCGATTCGCTTCGTAGAGTGCGCCGGCTTCGGCAGACCCTGCCTGCAAATACCTCCGCCTGTCTTGATAGTCATTGAACACGCGCCGGCACTCCGACAGAATCGCGTGCGCCTCATCGAAACGTTCTAGTAGCGCCAGAGTCGTTCCCTTCACCATTCTTACGATCGCGCGATCGTGTCCCAGCGAGGCGAACTCGGCCAGGCATTCTTCACCGCGTTCCGCCGCTTCGATCGCTTCGTCGTAACGAGCCAGATACCGAAGGGTGTTGGCGCGGTCCTTCCACGCATTCGCGCGTAGTTGCGCGAGGATGACAGGCGCGTACTGACTCGATGGGATGGATTCAGCAATCGAGGCGGACAGGTTCGCGATCGCAAGCGCCTCCCGCGGCTGGCGGTGCAAGCGCCTCCGCACCTCCTCGCTCAATTGCTCCAGCGCCGCGTTGTTGCGCAGCTCCGGAACCTCGGCCAGGCGCGGCCACTCATCGACGGGCGTGTCGCGGAGATGCCGGGCCACTACATCCGCCGCGCCGTCGCGTTCGTGCTCCAGCCGCTCCGCCGTGGACGTGAACTCGGCCTCGCGGGCGCGGCGCGCCGCGGGATCGAACGCCACTACATTGTCGGCGAACCGTTGCCGGCAGGTGCTGCATTCGGCGAGGTGGGCCACATCGTCCGAGTGATTCATTTTTTCTTCCCCCCTCCCTTAGGGTTGAAGACTTCCTCGGCGCGGCGAAGGCATTTGGCCACGAGCTTCTGGGTGTACTTCGCCGTCACGCCGAGGTGCTCGGCGATCTCGCTGATGCTGTATCCCTCGTAATACCGAAGGCGGAGGATGTGCTGATAGCGCGGCGAGAGGCCGGCCAGAGCCTCGCCCGCCGCGATCCGGGCCGGCAGCGTCTCCAGAATGTTCGTCGAAGCCGGATCCGGCCGTATGGCTTCGCGCTCCGGGTCCAACTGCTCGATATTACGTCCGTGTTGCCGCCAGTAATAGCGGCTGGCATTGCAGATCGCGCCGATCAGCCACTTGTGCAGCTCGCGGATGTCGTCCTTCCGCTTCAAATACGACAGGAGCACGTCATGTGCCAGCCCTTCGGCATCGACATGCGGCACCTGAAACTTGCGCACAGCCACAGCCACGAGAACGTCCATGTTCTCTTTATAGAGCTTGGTGAAGAGCTCCTCGTCGATGTCACAACGCGGCAGGGCAGGCGGTGGCACATTGACCGCCGCGGGCGCCGTCTGTGGAGCCTCGAATATCGCGGACGCCGATGCGTCGGGAGTCTTCTGATTGTGCGGAATACCGCGGACGATAACACGCCCGATGAGTGGAGAAAAAAAGAGTCCTCACAGCGACGTCATCCGTTCCGACATGTGCAAAATATTTCTCAATGACGGGGTAGCAAAATCTGCACTTTCGTCACGCTAGGAATGAGGGCGCCCTCCCGAACAACTTCGCCCGGCGCGTCGCCGGGCACAAACCGGAGGGCTTATGCGTCGTGTATCCAAAGGTCTTGCTGCTGCTTCGCTCATCGCCGTACTCACCGCTTCCAATCTCTACGCGATTCCATCGAAGGGCGGTTTCCAGCCGTCATTCGGCTCGAAGATCGTCAGGATCATCCGGCACCTGGTCGGGCTGGATGATATGTCCTGGCCGAAGCCGTGAGCGGGATTCAGCTCGCGGGAGCCTGATCGACTGTGAGGCTTTTCACCAGCGCGTGGGCGGTGCGCACGGCTTCGGCCGTCGCACCGTCCGCGTCAAGGGAGGCGTGCAGGCGAGTCACGGCGTCGATCGCGCGGGCGTCGAGCGCGGCGGCGGTGAACTCTTCGACGACCGAGGCCGCAAGAGTACGCGCTTCATCTGTCTGGCCGCGTTCGACCATCGCTTCGATCAGCCGAAGTGCGCACAGTCCCGCTTCTTCGGGCATGTGAAGGCCGGCGAACGTCTGCCGCGCTTCGCTTAGACGGGCCATGCCGAGGTCGATTTGGCCCTTCCCGATGAGCACGAGCCCCGCGCCGCGTTCCGTACGGGCGACTTCCCCCGTGAATCCGAGATCGGTGAATCGTGCGATTGCCTGCGAGAAATGAATGTTCGCGCTTCCATAGTCATCGAGGCTTGTTGCGCAATACCCGAGGTTGTTGTGCAGACGGGCCTGCATCTCGACGTCACGACCAAGGATGGCGACGCTGAGCAGATCGCGAAAGACTTGTTGCGCGTCTTCATAGCGCTTCTGGTTGTTGAGCAGGTTTCCGTGAATCAGGCCGGCTTGGAGGAATCGCGGCGAATCGTTGACTTCGGCGAAGATGTCGCTGGCCGCGGTAATCATCCCTTCCGCGTCGTCGAACAGATCCATCTGCCCGAGGATCATTGCCTTGACCAGCCAGACGATGGCGCGATCGTGTGCCGCGCCGGGGAAAGCGTCGAGGCGAGCCTCCGCCGTTGCGATGGAGTCGTATGCCTCGTCGAGCCTGCCGAGGTATCGGAGAGCATTGGCCCGATCGCGCAGCGCCGTCGAACGGATCTGCCCGAGGACGATTGCAGGGTAGGCGCTTGCCGGGAGCGACTCGGCGATGGAGGCAGCGAGGTTGGCGATGGCGAGCGCCTGGACGGGGTTTCGCTCCAGCCGCTTCCGCACCTCCTCGCTCAACTGCTCGAGCGCGGCGTTGTTGCGCAGCGCTTGCGATTCCGCGAGGCCCGGCCACTCTTCGATCGGTGTGTCCCGAAGATGGCGGTCAACGACGTCTGCGGCGCTGTTCCGCTCGCGCTCCATGGCGAAGGCCGTGGCCAGGAACTCGCGTGCCGTTTCACGGCGCCGCTCCGCGTCGAACGGCAATACGTTCTCGCTGAACCGCTGACGGCAGGAGGGACACTCGGCGATGTGCCGGAGATCGTCCGAGTGATTCATGGTTTCTTCCTCGCCGGAGCAGTATTGAACGTCTGTTCCGCGCGGCGCAAGCACTTGACGACCAGCTTTTGCGTGTACTTCACCGTCACGCCGAGGGAATCGGCGATCTCCCGGATGCTGTAACCCTCGAAGTAGCGCAACCGGAGGATCTCCTTGTAGCGCGGCGGCAGGGCTTCGAGAGCATCGCGCGCGGCGATCTGGGCCGGCAACCGGTCCAGAATGCCGGCCGACGCCGGATCGGGGCGGAGCATCGCCATCCCCTGATCGAGCTGCTCCGTGCGCCGGCCGTTCTGGCGCCAGAAATAACGACAGGCGTGACAGATCGCGCCGATCAACCAGGCGTGCAGATTGCGAATCTCATCCTTCCGTTTGAGGTATGAGTAGAACACCTCATGCGCCAACCCCTCGGCGTCGACTTCGGGAACCTGAAACTTGCGCATGGCGATGGCCACGAGGAGACTCAGATTGTCCTCGTACAGGCGGTCGAACGCGAGCTCGCCGGCGTCGCAGTCCGGCACGATCGGCGCCAGGTCGGCGATTCCCGGATCGAGTGTCCCGGCCGTTATGACGTTCACCGGCACACCTGTAATCGTCGAGACTGATGGAATGCCACCAGTGTGAACATAGCTGAAGGATAGAGCCAAAGAAGGTGAAGTCAAAAGGAGAAAGATCGAGAGTGACGCGGATGCGTAACTGTTTCGCGCAATCCGACGCCGATGGGAGTCAGTTTGAAGGCGGAAGGCGGAAGGATGAAGGATGAAGGCAGAAGGATGAAGGATGACGGCAAACCAGAAACCAGAAACCAGAAATCAGAAGGGTGCCTGCGCGGACGCTCAGTTCTAGTTTCTGGTTTCTGGTTTGCCGTCATCCTTCATCCTTCTGCCTTCATCCTTCATCCTTCCCCATATGATCTTCTCGTGAACCCCACTGCCTTCGTCATCGACCCTCGCCAGACCGGCTTCGTCCGTCTCGACCTCGCGGAGCTGTTCGGCAACCGGCACCGTGTGGTGCTGGAGATCGGCTCGGGGAAGGGGCGTTTTCTCATCTCCGCGGCGACTGAGCAGCCGGATGTGAACTTCATCGGCATCGAGAAGTCGCTGCACTACCACCGCGTCATCCGCGATCGCGTGGCCAAACGCGGCCTGCGCAACATCCGCCTCATCAACCACGACGCCTTCCTCGTCCTGCGCGACATGCTCTCCGAGGCCTCGGTCGATGAGATCCACGTCTACTTTCCCGACCCGTGGCCGCGGAAGCGCGAACAGAAGCGGCGCATCATCCGCGCCGAGGTGCTGACGGAGATGAAAAGGGTCCTCGTCCCTGGCGGCAGCGGCATCTACGTCACCGACCATCGCGATTACTACGAGGCCGCCGCCCCGGTCATCGAGCAGTTCTTTCGGAGCGAGCGCCGCATTCCCGGCCCGGACGATCCGCCGCGAACGAACTACGAAGCGAAGTTCCGGCAGGAGGGGCGGGAGATCTTTGAGGTTAGGTTCTGGCGGTGAGGGGAGTTGCGAGTAAGGCCGAAGCTGACTCGGAACGCTCCAGGCGCACCGATACGGATCAGATGAAAGATTCCGTTCGGTGCTGCTGTCCGAGCTTCCTGAAGTGCCTGCTCCGGGTAGTCAGCGACATAACCTTCACCGGTGGTCACGTCGACTGCGATGAAATGCCCGCGCCGTTCAGGCTCGAGTCGAGCCTTGTAGCGCTCCGCATAGATCAGCTCACCAGCTTCAGCGATCTTCTCCGGCGAATCGAGAACTCTCAGGTCGATGGACATTTTCTGATCGGCAAAACCCTACCACACAACATCGCGACGCCATCCGTCATGCCCGTCGGAAGGGTGGTGAAGAGTCCGACATTCACTCTTAACCCTTCAGTGACTCTTCGCTCCTCACCCTTCCAGTTACAATCACCCTAGTGCGAATCCTCGGTATCGATCCCGGCTCGGTCACCACTGGTTTTGGTGTCATCGACCAGATTCGCGGGCGGTTGACGCTGATCGAGCAGGGGACGATCGGTACGGTGCGGGGGTCGGAGCTGGCGGACCGCCTCTGCCGGATTCATGACGAGATGGCTCGCATCATCGTCCGTTGTGCTCCCGAGGCGGTGGCGGTCGAGGCGCCGTTCGGCGGGCAGAACATCAAGAGTCTGATCCAGCTTGCCCACGCGCGCGGCGTCATCCTCCTGGCGGCTCGTTCCGCCAAGCTCGCGGTATTCGAGTATTCGCCGAGGAGCGTCAAGAGTGCTGTCGTCGGATACGGCGCGGCAGAGAAAGAGCAGGTGGCCAAGATGGTGCGCATACTCCTTCCTGGCTGCGCCAAACTCGTCATGTCCACCGACGCCTCCGACGCGCTCGCCGTCGCCATCTGTCACGCCCACACCGCCGGAACCGCCGAGAGGTTGCGGATCGCTCGATGAGCTCTTCGCTCCCTCAGCAAGAGGCGGCCGAGGCGAACGCGGAGACGGGGATTCCCCGCGGACGGTTCGAGCGGACCTTCAGCGCGCTGCGCTACCGCGATTTCCGGCTGCTCTGGTTCGGCGCCTTCGCCTCGACCACCGGCACCTTCATGCAGACGCTGGCGCAGGGCTGGCTGGTCTACACCATGACCGGTTCGGCGCTGCTGCTGGGGGTGGACGGCTTCCTTGCCACCGGCCCCATGCTGCTCTTCTCCCTGTTCGGCGGCGTCATCGCCGACCGCATCGAGCGTCGCAAGATCATGCTCCTGTCGCAGGTCATGCAGATGTCGTTCGCCTTCATTCTCACGGGGCTGATCTACTTTCACGCGGTCAAGGTCTGGCACATCTTCATCCTCTCGTTTCTGACCGGGAGCGCGCAGTCGATCAGCGGGCCGGCCTACGCGTCGCTCCTGCCGCTGCTGGTGAAGCGCGACGACATGGCGAACGCGGTGGCCATGAACTCGATGCAGTTCAACCTCGCGCGCGTGATCGGCCCGGCCCTCGGCGGTGTGGTCTTCGGGCTATGGGGAGCCACGGCGTGCTTCGGGATCAACGGCCTGTCGTTCGTGGCCGTGATCATCGCCCTCCTGATCATCAAAATGCCGCCGCTGCACGAGCACGCGACGTCGACGTCGATGATGGCGCAGATGAAGGAGGGATTCGCCTTCGTGGCCTCGAAGCGGTCGTTACTCTTATTAACCTTTCTCTCCTTCGCCGGCACGTTCCTGGGCATGCCGCTCTTCACGATGATGCCGGTCGTAGCCAAGGAGATCTTCAGCCTCGGGCCGCAGGGACTGTCGCTCCTGCAGGCCGACTACGGCATCGGCTCCGTCGTCGGCGCGCTCTTCGTCGCCGGGAGCAGCTACGCGGCCAAGAAAGGGCGGCTGGCGCTGGCGCTGCAGCTCGTCTTTGCCTGCACCCTCATCGCCTTCGGAATCTCGCGCCATCTCGGCGCCAGCCTGGTCATCGCCTTCCTGGCCGGCTCTGCCATCGTCGGTGTCATCTCGCTCTACAGCTCGCTCGTGCAGCTCTCCACCAGCGATGCCATGCGCGGCCGGGTCATGTCGATCTTCATGCTCGCCTTCCGCGGCGGCATGCCGCTGGGCAACCTCCTGGCCGGCTTCGTGGCCCAACGTTGGTCGATCAGCACCGCGCTGGAGGTGAACGGGATCGCGCTGGCGGTGGTGGCGCTGGTGTTCATCGTTCGCCGTACGGATCTGGACGAGGGCTTGGCGGTGGCCTAGAAGCGAATCTGCAGATGTTCGCAGATCTGGGATTGCCCCATCCTCTTATCTGCGTTACATCTGCGTCATCTGCGGATCAGCATTGAACATCTCCGATATAGAATTCCGACCCCGCGTCATGGCAAAAGCAAAGGAAGAAACGACCTCCGCGACGATCGACCCCGTGGCCGCCTGCGCGCCCGAGTGGACGGGCATTCTCCGGCAGATGATCCTCATTCGGCGCTTCGAGGAGGCCACGGAGAAGGAGTTCCGCAAGGGGAAGATCGGCGGGTACCTCCACGTCTACAGCGGCCAGGAGGCGGTGGCCAGCGGCATCATCACGGCGCTGCAGGAAGGGGACATCCTGTTCACCGGCTATCGCGATCATGCCCATGCCCTGTCCCTCGGCGCGGAGCCGCGGCGCGTCATGGCCGAGCTGTTCGGCAAGTCGACCGGCCTCTCCAAAGGGAAGGGCGGGTCGATGCACCTTTTCGACGTCGAGCATGGCTTCTACGGCGGGTACGGCATCGTCGGTGGCCATTTGACTCTCGCTGCCGGCGCCGCGTATGCGCTGCGCTACAAGCAGACCGAGCGCATCGCCGTCTGCTACTTCGGCGACGGCGCCATGAACATCGGCTCGTTCCACGAGGCCATGAACATGGCCGGCCTCTGGGGCAAAGCGGGGATGTGTCCGATCCTCTTCATCATCGAGAACAACGGCTACGCGATGGGGACCTCGGTGGAGCGGCATTCAGCGCTGACCGATCTCTCGCAGCGCGTTCGCGCCTACAACATGCCCACCGAGAAAGTGGACGGACAGGATGTCTTCGCCGTCCGCGGCGTGGCCGACCGCGTGATCCGGCAGATCCGCGAGACCGGCAAGCCGTATTGCATCGAGGCGGTCACCTATCGCTTCTCCGGCCATGGCGCAGCCGATACCCAGCAGCCTTATCGCACCAAAGCTGAAGTCGAGGAGCACCGCCGTCGCGATCCGATCGGTATTCTCCGCGACCGCCTCGGTGAGATCTGCGGCCTCACCGACGACGATGTGAAGAAGATCGAGGATTGGGCGTCGGCCGAAGTCGCCGCCGCCGTGCAGTTCGCCGAAGAGAGTCCGGTGCCCGAAGCCGATGAGCTGTGGCGTGATGTGGTGGCGGAGGATGGACCTGTACCGGAAGGTAGCTCTTAGCTGTTAGCTCTTGGATCTTAGGGGAACGGGCGTGATGTGGTGGCGGAGGATGGACCAGTAGATATGACCGAAAAAAACTACCGCGAAGCCATTCGCGATGCCATGACGGAAGAGATGGATCGGGACCCGAACGTCCTCATCATGGGCGAGGACATCGGCGTCTATGAAGGTACCTTCCGCATCACCGCCGGGATGCTGAAAAAGTATGGGCCGAAGCGCGTCATCGACACGCCCATCGCCGAGGCCGGGATGGTGGGCACCGCGGTCGGGATGGCCATGCTTGGGCTGCGTCCGATCGTCGAAATGATGACGATGAACTTCGCCATCGTCGCCGCCGACCAGATCCTCAATCATGCCGCCAAGGTGCGCTACTTCTCCGGCGGTCAGGTCGATCTGCCGGTCGTCATCCGCGGGCCGCAGGGAGCCGGAGTCCAGCTCTCCGCGCAACACTCGCAGACGTTCGAGTCGTTCTACGCGCACTTTCCGGGGCTCAAGGTCGTTGCTCCGGCCACGCCGGCTGACGCCAAGGGCTTGCTGAAGACGGCCATCCGCGGGCGCGATCCGGTCATCTTCCTGGAGAGCGCGGCGCTGTACGGGATGAAGGGCGAAGTGCCGGACGATGACTCTTTCACCGTGCCGTTTGGTGTCTCGCGCGTCGCGCGCGAGGGAAGTGACGCCACGATCGTGTCGTACAGCCGCATGCTGCAGATGTCTCTCATCGCCGCGGAGAGGCTTTCGCAGGAGGAAGGCATCGAGTGCGAGGTCATCGATCTGCGCACGCTCCGGCCGCTGGATCTGCAGCCGGCCTACGCGTCAGTCACCAAAACACATCGCTGCGTCGTCGTGCAGGAGCAGTGGAAGCCCTTCGGTGCGGCTGCGGAGATCGCGGCAAGCATCACCGAGACCGTCTTCGACGAGCTCGATGCGCCGGTCGCGCGCGTCACGGGCGAGGATGTTCCGATGCCGTATGCGCGCAATCTGGAAGTCCTGGCGACACCGCATGAGGAGCACGTGATCGCCGCAGTAAAGAAGGTGATGTACGTTTCCTCTTAGTCTATCCCGAGCGGAGCGAGGGATCTCTGGTAGCTCCGCGCAGCATGAGACTTCTTCGCGTCCTAGTCTATCCCGAGCGAAGCGAGGGATCTCTGGTGGCTCCGCGTGCCATGAGACTTCTGACCTCACTCTATCCCGAGCGGAGCGAGGGATCTCTGGTGACTCCGCGAAGCATCTGACTTCTGCGCGGTTGCACCGGAGATGCTTCGCTTTCGCTCAGCATAGACTGAACGCGTAGACTGAAAAGCATCGACTGAGGAAGAGTAAACGAATGGCTGACATCATCATGCCCAAGATGGGCGACGCGATGACCGAGGGGAAGGTCGTCCGTTGGTACAAGAAAGCCGGCGACGTCGTGAAGAAAGGCGAGCCGCTGCTGGAGATCGAGACCGACAAGGTCAACCTCGATCTCGAAGCCGAGCAGGACGGCACGCTCTGGAACGTCACTGCCGAAGCGGGGCAGATGGTCGAGGTGGGTGGCGTGCTGGCCACGATCCTCGGTGCGGAGGAGAAGGCGGCGCCTGCGCCTCCTGCGAGCGAACCCGAAGCGGCCTCGCCTCCGAAAGACGCTCCGGCCAGGCGCGCCATCGACAAGAAGGATTCGATCAAGAAGACTACCGGCGAGTACGCCGAGGCCACCGACATGAAGGCGCCGCGCATCGACCGGACCGCGCCTGCGCCGACTGCATCCGCGCCACAGGATGACGGAGGCCGGCGACGCTCCTCGCCGCTGGCGCGGAAGATGGCCCGCGAGATGGGAGTCAGCCTGGAACAGGTGCAGGGGAGCGGGCCGAGCGGGCGCATCGTGGCCGATGACGTGAAGAACTTCAAACCCGGCGCGCCCGCGCAGAAAGCGAAAGCGCCATCGCTGCCTCCGATCGTGAAGCTGGAGACGATACAGATCCCCCTCTCGGCGATGCGGCGGACGATCGCCAAACGGCTGGCGGAGTCGACGGGGCCGATCCCGCATTTCTACCTGACCGCCGACTACGACGTCACGAACCTGCTCTTGTTGCGCGAGCAACTGAACGAGATCGAAGGGATCAAGACCAGCGTGAACGACTTCATCGTCCGCGCCGCGGCGCTGGCGTTGCGCCACCACCCGAACGTGAACGCGTCGTGGGGCGATGAAGCCATCACCCAGCACGGCGAGATCCATATCGGCATCGCCGTGTCCACTCCCGAGGGACTCATCACGCCGGTCGTGCGCAACGCCGATCAGAAGTCGGTGGCCGAGATCTCCGCCGAGGTGCGCTCGCTGGCCGACAAGGCCAGGAACCGCAAGCTCACGCCGAACGATTACCAGGGCGCCACATTCACGATCTCGAACCTCGGCGCCTGGGGAATCGAGCAGTTCACGGCCATCATCAACCCTCCGAACGTAGCCATCCTCGCCATCGGCGCTGCTAGCGCCCAGCCGGTGGTGGTCGCCCGCGAGGGCGCAAACGACATCCGGCAGATCGTCGTCCGCGACCGGATGAAGATAACGATGTCCTGCGACCACCGCGTCGTCGACGGGGCGTTAGGCGCGGAGTACTTGCGCACGTTGCGGAGCTATCTGGAGCAGCCGGTGCGGTTGGTGCTGTAGATCAACCATGCCCGACGCCCCGTTGACGGTCTGCACCAATTGCGGCGCCCAGTTGGCTGACGAGTACTGCGCGCGATGCGGCGAGCGGTAGCCGGGACATCACGATCTCTCGGTCGGGCACTTCGTGCATGACGTCGTCCACGAGTTCGTCCATCTCGACTCGAAGCTGTTTCGGACGTTGCGTGATGTGGTGACGCGCCCGGGCTTCCTCACAGAGGAGTATTTCGCTGGGCGCAAGTCGCGCTACATCCCGCCGCTGCGACTCTTCCTGACGCTCTTTGCTCTGCAATTCCTTGCCTTCACGTACCACTCGCAGGCGGCGGTTTACACCTTGGCCTCGATGAAGAAATTCGACAAGACGGGCGCGCTCACGAAGCTGCTCGAGAAGAAGGCGGTCAGGAGTCATCTCACTGCAGAGGATCTCGAGCAACGAGTCGACGAGCGGTGGCACAAGAACTACACGTTCCTGCAACTCCTGAACATCCTCGGCGTGGCGCTGGTGCTGAAGGTTCTCTATCACCGGCGCTATCTCGTCGAGCATCTCGTCTTCGCCGCGCACCTCCTGGCGTTCTCGTACATCCTCTCGTTGGTCGTCATCTGGCCTATCTATGCGGTGGCCGGATTCCAGCCCGGACCTGTGCAGAAGCTCGTTACCGCAGGCACGATTGTCATCCAGCTCGTCTATCTCTTCCTGGCCCAGCGGCGCTTCTACTCCGACGGCGCCGCATCAGCCGCAATCAAGACTGTGCTGCTGTGGGGTGGACGCTTCGCTGTCATGATCGTGCTCATCGCCGGCTCGCTCATCGCGGCGATCGTGATGGTGAAGTAGCGGTCGCGGGGTCGCGGGGTTTCGCGGTTGTGGGTTGCTGAGTTGCTCGGTGCGAAGTCTCTTCGATGCCGCGCTACCTCGAGAACCACGCTACCGCGAAACCCAGCAACCAAGTAACTCAGCAACCCAGCCACCCAGGACAGCACCCCAGGAACATTCCCCCAAATCCCCTGTTACACTACCCGGCACCTCCCATGCCCGGCATCAACGAGCTCCTCGGGATACTCATCGCGATCATCGTGATCTGGGTTGTCCTGAAACTGGCCAAGGTAGCGATACGGCTGATCCTCTTTGTGATCGGCGTCCTCCTCATCGCCGGAGTGCTGTACTACGTCTTCATGAGGTGATTCATTTGAGCGATCGGAAATACAGGCACCGCGGCTATCAGGACAGCGGCGGCTACTCCTCGAATTCGTCTTCCAGCAGTTCGCGGCCGCCGCGGACAATGTACGAACCGCAGAATCAGCGGATCGAAGGGGCGCCACGCGGACGGACTGCCGGCGGCTTCGGCCCCGAGGTCTTCAAGTGCTTCGCGTGTGGAACGCAGAGGCTCGGGCTGGACCAGCCGACATCGGAAGAGACATGCGTCAAGTGCGGAGCCGACCTGCACACCTGCGGCAACTGCCGCGCCTTCGATACGACCACGCTTTGGGAATGCCGCGAGAGCATCCCTGCCCGCGTGGCCGGCAAGCACGTCCGCAACGAATGCACGTTCTTCCAGCCGAAGGTCGTTCGCGACCTGACCGCGGACAAAGCCCGCCAGCCGCAGACGCCGGATGACGCGCGGAAGGCGTTCGACGCGCTGTTCAAGAAGTAGGGCTCGCGGTCGCGGAGTCTCGCGGTCTCGCGGTGATGAGTGCCACGCGACCTCGTAACCTCGCTACCGCGCAACTGTTATCCTCCGCCCGCTTGCGCTCCGCCATCAACGTCGCCCTCGCCGCCCTCTCCGGCATCCTCTTCGCCTGCTCCTTCCCGGACATCGCCATCGGCTGGCTGATGTTCATCGCGCTGCTGCCGCTCTTCATCGTGCTGACGCGCGTTCGAACCGCGCGCGGCGCGTTCTTCATCGGATGGCTCTCGCAGACGATTGCCTGGCTGATCATGGTGCCGTGGGTGGTCCGGGTGATGTCGCACTACGGCGGGCTGCCGTACATCACCGGCGTCCTGATCTTCGTGGCGATGTGCGCGTACCTCGGCATGTACGGCGGCGCTTTCGCACTTCTCTTCTACCGCATCGCGCCGGCGACGCGGTTCCGGCGATGGCTGCTCGTGCCGCTGGCGTGGGCGGCGGTCGAGTACGCGCGGACGTACCTGTTCAGCGGTTTTCCATGGAGCTTGATCGCCGCGTCGATTGTCGATTACGCGCCGCTTGTGCAGTTCGATCGCGTGGCCGGGCCGTATGCGCTGGGAG
>Ga0307470_10000060_pt1 | contig 78185 bp, 74 predicted proteins | sample atmos_gasesAM3C__FD_204565 | JGI IMG/M metagenome (GOLD analysis project Ga0307470, IMG submission 204565) | Hardwood forest soil microbial communities from Morgan-Monroe State Forest, Indiana, United States - atmos_gasesAM3C_05 | ecosystem: Environmental > Terrestrial > Soil > Temperate forest... | reverse complement strand
GGGGTCACCGTCCGCGTCCTGCAACACACCCTCGCCCTGACCGCCGCCATCTGGCACAACGACAAGACCGCACAACCCTCATGCGATCGTTGACCGCCTACAACCACTGACCCCCTGGAATCAACCATCTAAGGTGGCGGGCGTGAAGGCCCGACTCTGGACCGCCGTGGGCATCCTGGCCGCCTTGGCCCTGCTCGCGCTGGTCGCGATCCCGGTGGTGCGGGCCAGCGACTGGGCGAACACCTCGCGCGGCATCGCGGCGGCCCCGGCCGAGCCCGGGCTGGCCCCGCTGCCGGAGACGCCGCGCCGGCTCTGGGCCGCCCCGGGCAGCCCGCCGGGCAGCGGCACGCCGGTGGCCGGCGGCACCGTCGTCGTCGCCGGCCCGCACCGCATCGAAGGCCGAGAGCCCGGCACCGGCGCCACCCGGTGGTACTACGAGCGGCGCAACGTCACCCTGTGCGACTGGACCATCCGCGACGGCGTGGTCTTCGCCGCGTACCGCAAGGCCGCCGGCTGCCGGGACCTGGTCGCGCTGAACGCCGGCACCGGTGCCCGGTTGTGGTATCGCAACGCCGAGCTGCCCGCTGACGTCCGGCTGTCCGCCATCCCCGGGGTCCTCGTCGCGGCCGACCGGAGCGGGCTGACCACGCTCGACACCGGCGGCGGGCTGAACCGGTGGACCTACACACCCAGCGGCTGCACGCTGTCCACGCCGGTGCTCGGCGACCAGGGGGTGGCGGTGCTCTCCTGGTGCGCTGGGCAGCCGGAGCCGCAGGTGGTGCTGCTCGGCGCGTTCGACGGCAAGCAGAAGTGGGCCAGGCCGGCGCCCGGCGACCTGCCCCGGATCCTGGCCGCCGACCATGAGGTCTCCGTCCTGGCCGTCCCAGCCGTCCCAGCCGTTCCGGCGCACGACCCCGTCATCACGCAGTACGACGCTGGCGGCCGGCAGGTCAGCGCCCTCACCAGCCCGAAGCTGTCCTACGTCGACCCGGCCCGGGCTGGCGCCGTCGTCCACAGCGGGCTGCTGCTCGGCTGGACCGGGAGCGAGCTGTTCGCGGTGGCCCAGGCCAGCGACCGGCTGCTGTGGACGGTCGGCGGCACCGGCCCGGTGGGCGGTGGCCAGGGCGACGCGGTGCTGCCCTCCGCGGTGGGCCTCGTCGAGCTGGACCTGGCCACCGGGCGCACCCGGAGAACGCTGCCGCTGCCGTCCGACGGCCCGTCTGGCGCCGGCCAGCCGGTGGCGATCGGCCGGACCGGCGCGCTCGTCGTGCTGGCTGGCCCAGGCGGCACCGTGGTCTACGGCTGAACAACCCGGGACGGCGCCCGGGCTCCACGGCGCGAGAACCGCAGCGTTAGCTCCACACGCTAGAACCGCAGCCGGATCCGGCACCAGGTACGGCGCCGGCAGGCCGGGCAGCGCACCCACGAGGCGTACCGGCGGACCAGCGGCAGGTACAGGCTCGGCAGCATGCCACGGGCCGCCTGCAGGATGGTCAACGTCGACCGCTGCCCGCACGAGGAGCAGTCCAGCGTCACCGACCCGGCGGCCGGGCGGGCATCGGTCGGGCTGAACAGCGCCCGCTTGCCTTCGGCGTCCACGGTGGAGAGGCTGCGCACGCCGTTGACCCTGCGCCGGACCCGGTCCAGCCCGTCGCCGCTCATTCGCCGTCCCCCGGCAGCCAGGGCGGGACGTCCCAGGCCCAGCGGTCCACCGGCCAGTGCAGCGCCAGCGTGCGGGCCAGCTCCCGGTACGCCCGCGCGCCGGCCGAGCGGGGCGCGACTCCCAGCACGCTGCGCCCCGCCGCGGGCGCTTCGGCAAACCGGATCGAGCGTGGGATGGGTGGCCCCAGCAGCAGTACACCGAACCGCCCGGTGATGTCGGCCAGCACGTCCCGGGCGTGCACGGTCCGGCCGTCGTACAGGGTGGGCAGCACGCCCAGCACGCCCAGCTTGGCATTGGTCAGCCGCTGCACGTCGTACACCGTGTCCATGAGCTGGCCGACGCCCCGGTGCGCGAGCGTCTCGGGCTGCAGCGGCACCAGCACCTCGGACGCCGCGGTCAGGCCGTTCAGGGTGAGCACGCCGAGCGACGGCGGGCAGTCGATGATCACGTCGTCGTACGCCGAGAGCAGCGGGGCCAGCGCCTTGCGCAGCGCGTGCTCGCGGCCTCGCCGCTGCAGCAGCACCGCCTCGCAGCCAGCCAGCTCGATCGTGGCTGGCAGCACGTCCGGGCCGTCCTTGGTGCGCTGCGCCACCGTGCCGGCCGAGACCCGGCCGAGCAGCACGTCATGGGCCGACATCAGCAGCTCGTCCGGGTCGAGCCCGAGGGAGAAGGTCAGGCAGGCCTGCGGGTCAAGGTCAACGAGCAGCACCCGGCGTCCCTGCTCGGCCAGGGCCGCGCCGAGCGAGACGACAGTCGTGGTCTTGGCGACGCCACCCTTCTGGTTGGCGACCGCGAGGACGTGGCTCACCGCTGGAGTCCGACGTTCATGGATACCCAGTCTCACCCCACGGGGGCCGACCAAACAACCCGTCGCGCTCGAGATGACCGGGTCACCAAGGCAGGATCGACGGCGTGAACCAGATTGCGCCACATCGCGCGAGCGTCCGGCTGCTCGACACCCCGACCGGCCCGCTGGCACTGCTGGACACCGGCGTGCCCACCGGGCCGGCTCCCCAGGCACCGGTGCTGCTCGTGCCGGGGTACACCGGCAGCAAGGAGGACTTCGCGCCGCTGGTCGACCCGCTGGCCAGCCTGGGCCACCGGGTGGTCGCGATGGACCAGCGTGGCCAGTTCGAGTCGCCCGGGGTGGCCGAGCCGGCGGCGTACACGATGGCGGCGCTGGCCGCGGACGTGCTGTCCGTGGCCGACGACCTGGCCGGTGACGCGGCCGGGCCGGTGCACCTGGTCGGCCACTCCTTCGGCGGGCTGGTGGCCCGGCTCGCGGTGATCACCCGCCCGGCGGCGGTCCGCTCGCTGGTGCTGCTGGGGTCCGGGCCGGCGGCGATTGGCGGCGTCCGGCGGACCCGGATGGACGCGCTGGAGCCGGTCCTGGCGTCCGGCGGGCTGCCCGCCGTACACGCCGTCCTGGAGCTGCTGGCCCAGGCCGACCCGACGTGGCTGGCCACCCCACCGCGGCTGCGGGAGTTCCTGAGGCGGCGGTTCCTCGGCTCGCACGAGGTCGGGCTGCGGGCCATGGGCGACGCGCTGCGGACCGAGCCGGACCGCGTGGCCGCGCTGGCTGCCACCGGCGTGCCGGTGCTGGTGGCCTACGGCGCGGCGGACGACGCCTGGCCGCCGCAGGTGCAGACCGAGATGGCCAGGCGGCTGGGCGCCGCCGTCGCGGTCATCCCGGCCGCGGCGCACTCCCCGGCGGTGGAGAACCCGGCCGAGGTCGTGCGGGCGCTCGCCTCGTTCTGGCGGTCCCACTCCCGACGATCATCGAGTTATGGTGGCTGATGGAGATCAACAAGCGACAACAGCTCGATGATCGCGGGGATGATGGGCTGTTCGGGCCGGCGAGCGTGACCTGGCGGCTGCACGCCGACCCGATGCTCTGGCTGGGCGGGGTGCGCGCGCTGTACCTGCAGGCGTTACACCCGGAGGCGATGGCCGGGATCGAGCGGCACTCGCGGTTCCGGGACGACCCGTGGGGGCGGCTGCGGCGCACCGGCGACTATGTCGGGACCGTCACCTACGGCACCCGCGAGCAGGCCGAGCGGGCCGGGGCCAGGGTCCGGACGGTGCACCGGCGGCTGGGCCTGGACGACCCGGACCTGCTGCGCTGGGTGCACTGCTGCGAGGTCGACTCGTTCCTGGTCGCGGTGCGGCGGGCCGGGATGGCGGTGTCGGCCGCGGAGGCCGACCGGTACGTCGCGGAGCAGGTGCGGGCGGCCGTCCTGGCAGGGGTGCCGGAGCCAGGCACACCGACCTCGGTGGCCGAGCTGGCGGCGTACTTCGGCACGCTCCGGCCGGGCCTGGCACTGACCCCGGCCGCCCGATCGGCGGCTCGCTTCCTGCTGTTCCCGCCGATGCCGGTGCGGGTGGAGCTGCTCACCCCGGCACGGCCGCTGTGGACGGTGCTGGCCAGTGCGTCGTTCGGGCTGCTGCCGCGGTGGGCCCGGCGGATGTACGCGGCGGCGGCGTTGCCTGCCGCCGACCTGCCCGGCGCGAACCTCGCGCCCGTCGACTGGGCTGCCACCGCGACGGCGCGCACGCTGCGGTCCGCGGTCCGGCTGCTGCCGGCCGGGCTGCGCGAGGGGCCGCACTACCAGGCGGCCAAGGCTCGGGTCGCCGCACGCGGGTAGCACCAGGGCCGCGTACGGCGAGCGCGGGCCGGAGCTGCCAGCCTTAGGCACCGCCCGTCTCGGGTGCCGCCCCATCTCGGGTGCCGGCCGCCGCTGCGGGCCACCGGCTATGCGGGCTCCAGCGTGGCCGCCAGCCCGGACCATGGCTCGTGGGGCGGGGCGGCCGCCTGGCCGACGGCACAGTGCCGGCGGTAGTCGCACCAGCCGCACCTCGGCCCGGGGTTGGCCGGGAAGACGTCGTCCGGGTCGGCGCCCGCGGCCAGCGTGTCGGTCGCCGCCACGATGTCGGCGGCGGTGTCCTCGGCCCGGCCGATGTGCCGGGCCAGCGACTCCTCCGTGTGCCGCCAGCGGGTCACCGTACCGGTCGGCAGGTGGTGCAGCTCGACCTGCTGGCAGGGCCGGCGCAGGGTCCGGGCGGCGGCCAGCGCGTAGACGGCCAGCGCCAGCGAGGCCCGCGTGTCTGCCTCACCCGGCTGGTGCCGGCCGGTCTTGTAGTCGACGATCACCAGCTCACCGACCCGCTCGTCGATGCGGTCGACCCGCCCGGACAGGGCAAGCCGGTCGGTGCGGGCGGCGACATGCCGCTCCACCCCGGCCGGGTCGTCGGCCGGGTCCAGCGCCGCGACGTACGGCTCCAGCCAGGCCGTAGCCCGGCCCCGCCACTCGGCCGACTGCGCGGCGTCCCGGAAGCCCTCCTCGATCCAGCAGCCGGTCAGCAGCGCTGCCACTCCGGTCGGGGTACGGCGGCCGTGCGGGAGGTCCCACCATCGCTTCAGCGCGGTGTGTACGGCGGCCCCCACCGAGTTGTGCGCCCACGGCGGTCCCTTGGCCAGGGCGGGCCGGTCCAGGTAGGTCATCCGGTACCGCCGCGGGCAGTCGGTGTACGCCGTCAGCCGGGACGGCGTGCAGGCGAACAGCCGGGTCGGCATCCCGGCCAGCCCCAACTGCTCGGGCCGGTCGGCGCGGGCCGGGCCGGTCATCGGCTACCAGCTACCGCCGCCGCCATCGCCACCACCCCCGAAGTCACCGCCGCCACCGAAGTCACCACCACCCCAGCCACCGCCGAAGTCCCCTCCCCCACCGAAGTCGCCACCCCAGCCGCCGCCCGAGTCACCGCCCGAGTTGGACGGCTGGTCGTGCTGCGCGTCCTGGTAGCCCTCGCGGTAGCCCGAGTCGAACCCACCACCGCCCCAACCGCCGCCCCAGCCACCGAACCCGCCGGTTACGACGCTGGTGAGCAGCAACGTCTCCCAGAACGGCATCGAGTACCACCCGGCCCCGTAACCGCCGCCACCGCCGTAGTAGTACGGCGCGCCGGGCTGGTAGTCGGGGTAGCCGCGCACCTGCTGGCCCTGCACATCGACCGTGGTGGGCGCGTCCAACGTCTTCCCGCCGCCGGGGTGCAGCGGAGGCAGCTCCAGCCCCTCGGGCAGCCCCAGCTCCGTGCGCGCGGTGCGCGCCGCGTACAGGCCCTCCAGCACGGTCCGACCGGCCGTCTCGTACGTAGCCGGCGAGTCGGCCTGGGCGAGCTGCGAGCCAGCCGCGGTGTAGCGCTCGGCGGCGTCCGCGATGGCCTGCCGGGCGACTGCGTTGTCCTTGGCGTCCAGGTTGGCCACGTCCGCGCCCAGCCGGTCGTACTGCGCCGTGACCTCCGCCCGCAGGTCGGCCAGCTCGCGCTGCTTCTTGCGCTTGCGCGAGTAGAAGAAGGCACCGCCGCCGACCGCCCCGGCGCCAAGAATGCTGGCCAGGATCAGCCCGCCGTGGCCACCCCCGGAACCCTCCTTGCCACCGGCCACCGTCGTCGTGGCAGCCGTGCCGGAGCCAGCGCAGCTTGACGGGATGGGCAAGCCGTCGACCTTGTGGACGAACTCGACCAGCGCGTCGGTGACCGCGCCGGGGTGCGCCTGCACCGCATCTGCGGCGGCCTGGCCGACCGGGGAGTTGCAGTACACGTTCGAGGCGGCGTTGAACCTGGTCCCGGACACGACGGCGACCGTCCGGCGCCCGCCCAGCGCGGCACCGATCCGCTGTGCCGCCAACCCAGGGTCGCCCGCCGACGCCGGCAGCAGCGCGATCCGGATCTCCCGGCTGCCGATGGCGTCAGCAATCTTCTGGCCGTCGTACCTGACCGACACACCGCTGCTCGGGGCGAAGACGTGCTTGCCGTCCCGGAAGCTCGCGATCGCGTTGTCGACATCGTCGGCGTACGCAGGGGTCGCCCACAGAGCCGCGAAGAACCCCGCGGCCAGCACTACCAGCAGCTTTCTCACCCGGCCACGCTACCTCGTTACGGTGACAGAACGCTGGCCCGAACGGACAGACCCCGAACGGACAGACCTGGCCGGTCGCTCACCCGACCACCGGCGCGAGCCCGCTGGCCCGCGCCACGATCGCCTCGTACGCCGCCGGGTCGGTGCGCTGCGCGCCGAGCCTGACCGCCTTGTTGACGCCGTGGTAGTCGCTGGACCCGGTCATGACCAGCCCCAGCTCGGCGGCCAGCCCGCGAAGCTGGGCGCGGTCGGCCGGGGCCTGGTCCGGGTGGTCGACCTCCAGCCCGGCCAACCCGGCGGCCGCCATCTCGGCGATCACCTCGTCGGAGACCACCCGGCCACGGTGCCGGGCCAGCGGGTGGGCGAAGACCGGCACCCCGCCGGCCGCCCGCACCATCCGGACCGCGGTCAGCACCTCAGTGTCCTGCTTGGCGACGTAGTACGGGCTGGACGGGTGCAGGATCCGCTCGAACGCCTCGCCCACCGAGGACACCACACCGACCCGGACCAGCAGCCGGGCGATGTGCGGGCGACCCACCGAGCCGTCGCCAGCCAGCTCCCGGACGGCGTCCCAGTCGACCGGGTAGCCGTCGGCGGCGAGCCGCTCGACGATCTGCCGGCCCCGGTCCAGCCGGGAGCCGCGCAGCCGGCGCTGCTCGGCCACGAACGCCGCCTCGGTCGGGTCGAACAGGTAGGCGAGCAGGTGCAGGGTGACCCGGCTGCCGGTCGGGCTCAGGCTCACGCAGGACAGCTCCGCGCCACGCAGCAGGGTGAGGCCCGTCGGCAGTGCGGCAACCGCCTCCGCCCACCCGCCGGTGGTGTCGTGATCGGTCAGGGCGACCACGTCCAGCCCCTCGGTGCGGGCCGCGCGGACCAGCTCGGCGGGGCTGTCGGTGCCATCGGAGGCGGTGGAGTGGGTGTGCAGGTCGATCCGCATGCGGGCAGCATCCAGCGTCGAACGGCGTCGGGTGCCTCAAGCGTAGCGACCGGTGACCAGCCTCCTGGCCGGCGACCGCCTGTTGGCGGGCTGCTAGTCCGGTGCGGGGTCGGTCTCCGGCGCCGGACGCTTGCCGAACAGCAGCTCCGCGACCTGGATGTAGAGCCGGTCCGGCCGCGGCAGGTAGTCGATCCGGGACAACGCCTGGTCCTGGCCGGCCGACTCCACAATGAACACGCCGTAGCCGAGCATCTGGCCTACGACACTGCGCTCGTAGGTCATGTCCGTGACCTTGGCCAGCGGCATCATGGCCACCTTCCGGGTGATGATGCCGCTGGTCATGATCACTCGCTGGTCGGTGACCACGAACCGCTCGACGTACCACAGGCAGACCTGGAAGCCGAACCGCAGCAACGCGACCAGCACGAGCCACCAGGCGACCTGAGCGCCGATCGGGGAGGCATGGAAGATCACCGCGAACAGGATGGCTCCCACAACCAGACCGGTCGCCTGCAGCCCGTCACCGGCCAGGATCGCCCAGTGCCGCCGCACCCGAATAACAGTCCGCTCGGTGGGGAGCAGGTACTTCTCCGGGGCGTACGCCATGCGGGCGCCTAGACCGTGAGGGACTTGACGAACAGGGCCAGCTTGTCAGCCGCCGTACCGACGCCGCTCAGCGCGTTCTTCACCAGGTCCGCCGAGGCCGCCGGTTGGTTGACGACGAAGAAGATGAGGAAGGCGATGCCCGCCAGGATCGCGACTCTCTTCATTTTCACGCTGCTCACTCCACCCAGCAGTTAGATCCTGCGATGAGAAGTTGTACCGCGTCACGGGGTTGTGACGCGACCGGACCCGCTGACTCGGTTGTCATCATCCTGACCCGTCGGTGTCCCGACTTGCCAGCCGGCCGAGATATGGCGATGGCGCACCGACCAGCAGATCAACCGGTGCGCGCTCGCGCAGATCGTGCAGGACGACGTGCTCGGCGAGCACGTAGCCTGCCGCCGCGGGCCATAGTATGGCCCACAGCCACAGGCCTTTCGCCTCCCCCACGAACACCACGCGATCGTCAGGTGCAGGAACCGTCCACAGCGCGGTCGGATGCCCGGCCGCCTCAATTTTCGCAGCCGGCGGATCCGACACGTCCGGCCCGGGATCGGCCGACGGCAGGCCGGCATAGCCAGCGCCCAGCCCGACCCCGAGCTCCTCCGCCACCAGGACCAGGTCCGCCACGCCGCCCAGCGGCGCCGGCCCGGAACAGGCCAGCGCGATGCCCCGACCGCCGGTTCGCTCATCTCCGGCGTACGCGACTCCGGAGACCGTCCAGCCGGGCAGCAGCGGGGTAGGCAGCCAGATCGGCACCTCCGCGCGCTCTCGGACGTGGCTCAGGATCTCGGGCGTCACGGTGGACAGGACGTGCAGCGGGAACACCACACCGTGCCGCGCGCACCGCCAGTCGCTGGAGACCAGGCTCGGCGCGCGCAGCTCACCCCCACAGCGCGGGCATGATGGTGGCATCGTCACGGCATAAACGGTGATTGGCAACGGCGGGCACGTCAAGTGCCTGGGAGGGTGCAATAAGTGAGCATTCGTATACCGTGCGCGGGTGCGGTCATCCTGGACCCGGCCGGGCGGCTGCTCATGGTCCGCCGGGCGACCGAGCCGGGCCGGGGCCGGTGGTCGCTGCCGGGCGGCCGGGTGGAGGCCGGGGAGACCGCCGAGCAGGCCGCCGTCCGCGAGGTCCGAGAGGAGACCGGGCTGGTGGTCCAGGCAGGTCGGCTGGTCGGCCGGGTCGACCGCCCTGCGCCGGAGGGGGCAGTCTTCGACATCGCCGACTACGTCGGCACGGTCATCGGCGGGACGCTGCGTGCCGGTAGCGACGCGGACGGCGTCCGGTGGGTGGCCGGCGCCGAGCTCAGCGCGCTGCCCCTCGCGGACGGGCTCCTGGACGCATTGGGCGAATGGGGCGTGGCCCCCCGCTGACAGCCCGTGTGGTCACCTATGCGCCTTGTGGTGACCTCTCGTTCGCCGGACCGCCCGTGTGGTGACCTCTCGGCGTTGTGGTGACCTCTTGGGGTGCGGTGGCAACGAAAGGTCACCACAAGGCGTATAGGTGACCACACGGGCAGGTGGGACCCCAACAGGTGACCACACGGCGTTGTGGTGACCTCAGCGGGGAGCGGGGGCGCGGGTCAGCGCGGGGCGGGCGCTGGGGTCGGCCGGCCGGGCTGGTCGCCCCCGCGGTGCTCGCCGTAGGACCGCTTGGGCACCATCACCTTGCGGCGGAACACGCAGACGACGGTGCCGTCCTGCTTATAGCCGATTGTCTCGACAGACACCACGCCGCGGTCCGGCCGGGACCTCGACTCGGTCTTGTCCAGCACGGTGGTCTCGCCGTAGATCGTGTCGCCGTGGTACGTCGGCGCGATGTGGCGGAGCGACTCGACCTCCAGGTTGGCGATCGCCTTGCCGCTGACATCCGGCACCGACATGCCGAGCAGCAGCGAGTAGATGTAGTTCCCCACCACGACGTTCCTGCCGAAGTCGGTCGTGTTCTCGGCGTAGTTCGCGTCCAGGTGCAGCGGGTGGTGGTTCATCGTCAGCAGGCAGAACAGGTGGTCGTCGTACTCCGTCACCGTCTTGCCCGGCCAGTGCCGATAGGTCGCATCAACCTCGAAATCCTCGTAGTAACGCCCAAACTGCACGGCGGTTCCTCCCACTCCTTGACCGGGATGGCCACAGTCTGCACGGCCCTGCGCTAGCCTTGACAACGGCCTGTGAGCAGACACACCCCGGACCGTGGTGTGGCCTCGCCGCCCCACGGGGCCCGAGCAGGGGAGGTGGACGCACTGAGTACCAGCCAACCGTGCAGTACCAGCCGCGTTCCGCTCCCGTCGTCGGCCCAGCGCTAACCCGCCCGGGCACACCAGCCCAGGCCACCGACGTACGCCAGCGGGCGCGCTCCTCAACCACGCGATCACGCATGCGGTCCAGCTCGAGGAGTTTCTATGATGCCTGCGCTGCGCCGGCCGTCTGTCCGCCGGCTATCTCCCCACCACCCGGCCCGCGGCGCCGGGCCCCGCCGCCGCAGCCACGTGGTGGACTGTGCGGTCTACGTCGACGGCGTGCGCCAACCCGGCCCGATCCCGCCCGAGGACGCCATCGAGCTCGTCCGCAAGACGGGCGGCTCGGCGTTCGTCTGGATCGGCCTGCACGAGCCGGACGAGGCGGAGCTGGCCGGCCTGGCCGAGCTGCTCGACCTCCACCCGCTGGCGGTCGAGGACGCCGTCCACGCACACCAGCGACCCAAGCTGGAACGCTACGACGACATGCTGTTCACCGTGCTGAAGACCGTGCGGTACGTCGCCGCCGGGGGGCCGGGCGCCGCCGAGATCGTCGAGACCGGCGAGGTGATGGTCTTCGTCGGCCGGGACTTCGTGGTGACCGTCCGGCACGGCGAGCACGGTGGCCTGCGAGCGCTGCGGTTCCGGCTGGAGAAGGACGCCGGGCAGCTCGCGCTCGGGCCCTCGGCGGTGCTGCACGCGATCGCCGACCGGGTGGTCGACGACTACCTCCACGTGACCCGCGCGCTGCAGGACGACATCGACGCGATGGAGTCGGCGGTGTTCGCCAGCACCCGGTCCCGGGACGCCGAGCAGATCTACCTGCTCAAGCGCGAGGTCCTGGAGCTGCGCCGGGCGGTCGCCCCGCTGGCCGAGCCGCTGCGTGCCCTCGCCGACCGGCCGATGCGCCTGGTACATCCCGAGATCCGGGAGTACTTCCGCAACGTCGAGGACCACCTCGCCCGGGTCAGCGAACAGGTCGCCGGCTACGACGAGCTGCTCACCACGATCGTGCAGGCCAACCTGGCCCAGGTGACCGTGGCCCAGAACGAGGACATGCGCAAGATCTCCGCCTGGGTGGCGATCTTCGCCATCCCGACCATGGTCGCCGGCATCTACGGGATGAACTTCGACCACATGCCGGAGCTGCACTGGCGGTTCGGCTACCCCCTGGTCCTCGGGCTGACCTTCCTGGTGTGTACGGCGCTGCACCGCGGCTTCCGCCGCAACGGCTGGCTCTGACGACCGACCCGCTAACGCCGCGGGGGAAGCTGGCAGGAGGCCGTGCTGCCGGGCAGGCGGTAGCGGTACCGCGCGACCAGCCGGTACGCCGCCGCGGCCAGCCAGGACACCGGCGGGGTGAGGATGACCCGGCCGGGCAGCCGCCACCCGCCGCCGCAGTCAAGGAGCAGCCTGCCGAACGCCGCGGCGCCCGCGTCCACCACACCGGACGGCGCCACCCACTGCACGGCCCGCTGGCAGGCCTGCGCGGTGACACCGAGAGCGGCCAGGTCGGCGGCCTGCCAGGGCTGGACCTCGGCCCGCACCGGCAGGTGCCGGTGCAGAAACCGCACGCTGCGGGTGCAGAAACCGCAGTCGCCGTCGTAGAGGAAGACCGGGCGGCTGGCCCTGACCCCTTCGTGCCCGCTCATCCGCTCGGATGCTCGCGGTAGTACCGCTTGGCGCCGTCGTGCAGTGCGACCTCGCCAGTGTCCTGGGCGAGCCTGAGATTGATGTTCCTGGCCTCGTCGTGCGCACGGACCAGGTCGGCCTTGTAGTCAAAGATCAGCTTGGTCAGCTTGTACGCCAGGTCGTCGCCCATCGTGTCGCGGACCATGAGCAGGTTGGGCACCGCGATGGTGGGCACGTCCTTGTCGGTGCCGTAGACCCCCTTGGGGATCGTCCCGGCGCCGTACAGCGGGGTGTACTGGTTCTGCATCCTGCCCAGGTAGGAGTCCAGGGCGAGGAACTTCACCGTGCCCTTCGCCTGGTGGAAAAGGTCCTTGATGCCGACGGTCGGCAGGCCGCCGGACCAGATCATCGCGTCGATGCCGCCGTCCTTCATCCGGTCGGTGGTCATCTGGAGATCCAGCTTCTTCCGCTGAACATCATGGTCCGGGTTCAGGCCGGCCAACGTGAGCAGCCGGAGCACGATCACCTCGGTGCCAGAGCCCGGCGCGCCGGTGGAGACCCTCTTGCGCTTGAGGTCCTTCAGCGAGCTGATCTTTGCGTCGGTCCGTACAACGACGTGGATGACGTTGTTGTAGGTCCGGGCCAGCGCCCGGATCGGCTGTGGCGAACCAAACGAGCCCTCGCCGCGCACGGCGTCGGTGGCGATGTCAGCGGTGGTGAAGCCAAGCTGGCTTTCACCGTCGACCACCCGGCGCACGTTCTCCACCGAGGCGTCGGTGACCTCGACGGTGGCCCGGTAGCCCGTGAGATGCTGGCCGATCAGCCGGGCGATGGCCCCACCGATGATGTAGTACACGCCCGTGCTGTTACCGGCGGCGATCGACAGCGTGCCGCCGTTGGGCGCGGGCTGGTCCTCGGTGAGGAGCTGCTGGGCACGGCAGCCGGTCAGGGCGAGCAGGCAGGCGGCCAGCCCGGCCACCAGCCGGACCGCGGTGGCCCGGGTCAACCGTCTGCGCATGTCACGCGGTCCTTTCGACGGTGCCGACGGTTGTGATGAGCCGCGCTGAGGGCTGCCGGCTGGCTAGAGGCGCCGCACGGGCTGGCCGTCGCCGCCCACGGCAGCGTACGCCCTGGCCATGGTGTGTTCGACCAGAGTGATCAGCGTCGACTTGGTGGACTCCCGCTCGCGGGCATCGACCAGCAGGATCGGCACCACGGGCTCGATCTGCAGCGCCTCACGGACGTCCTCGACGCCGTAGGGCTGCACCCCGTCGAAGCAGTTCAGCGCCACGACGTAGGGCAGGCCCCACTGCTCGAAGTAGTCCACCGCGGGAAAGCAGTCGGCCAGCCGCCTGGTGTCCACCAGCACGACCGCGCCGATCGCGCCGCGGACCAGGTCGTCCCACATGAACCAGAACCGGCTCTGGCCCGGCGTACCGAACATGTAGAGGATGAGGTCGCGATCGAGCGAGATCCGGCCGAAGTCCATCGCCACCGTGGTGGTGGTCTTGTTCGGCAGGCCGGCCAGGTCGTCATGCTCGGACCCCGCCTGCGTCATCACGGCTTCGGTGGTCAGCGGCTTGATCTCCGACACCGACCCGACGAACGTCGTCTTGCCCGCGCCGAACCCACCCGCGATGACGATCTTGACAGACGTCAGGGTCGCGCTGGGTACGCCGCGGTCATAGGTTGCGGAGTCCACTGAGCACCTTCTCGAGCAGGGCAAGGTCGGGGGTGGCGCCGGCGGCACCTGGCTGGTGGACCATCACCAAGCCCTCGTCGGCCAGGTCACCGACAAGGACCCGGGCCACCCCCAGAGGCACGGACAGCAGCGCCGCGATCTCGGCCACCGACCGGAACTCCCGGCACATGGAGAAGATCTGCCGGCGCTCGGGGGTGGCCAGGAACTCCAGCTGCTCCCCAGCCGGCGTCGTGGTCACCAGCGCTTCGATCGGCAGGTCGTACCGGGGCCGGGTCCGCCCGCCAGTCATCGCATACGGTCGGACCAGCGGGCCCGGATCCCTTCCGAAGCTCGTCATCCCGCCACCTCAACCGTCACCTGGGCAAGGTCGCCTGTAGCTCGGCACGCAGCGCAGGGGTGAGCACGTCTCCCACCCGGGAGACCAGCAGCGCCATCTCGTAGCCGACCAGGCCGACGTCGCAGTCCTTGGCGGCCAGCACGGCAAGGCACGAGCCGTCACTGATCGCCATGACGAACAGGAACCCCTTCTCCATCTCGATCACGGTCTGGTTGACGGCACCGGCTTCGAAGACCCGGGCCGCACCCTGGGTGAGGCTGGACAGCCCCGAGGAGACCGCGGCGAGCTGGTCGGCCCGGTCCCGGGGCAGGCCGTGCGACGCGGCGAGCAGCAACCCGTCCGCGGACACCACGATGGAGTGTGCGATGCCGGGCACCTTGTGCACAAAGTTCGAGATCAGCCAGTTGAGGTTCTGCGCGTTGGGACTGAGCTTGGTCACGCGTGCTCCTGGTTCGCAAAAGGCGTCTCGTCGGGATCATGGTGCCGATGCCTCCCGGCCTCCCGACCCTGCAGGAGACCACGCTGGTAACTGGACAGCATGCCACGCACAGCCTCGGGCGAGCGCAGGTGCGCGGGGGGAGGCGGCGGCTGGCCCTCCGCCGGGGCGGGTCCGCCCGGGCGGTCCGGGGCCGGCGCGGCGCCAGGGACAAAATGCGCCAAAGGAACGCGAATGGGCAGGCCTGCCTCCGTTATGCCCGCGCTGCTCGGGGCGGCCAACCGCCCCGCGGCCCGCCATCCATCGTCTGACGGGGACTCCCACGGCGACTGCGGCGGGGGAGGTACCGGCTGCCGCGCGGCGGCGGGGTTGACGCTGGCGGCCAACGGCGCGGGCTGGCCGGACGGCTCTGGCCGGTACGGCGAGCCGGGCGCTTCGGCGGCCGGCGGACGGCCCGGGAGCGGGCTGCCTGGCTCCGCACCGGCCTGCCTGCGGCCGCGGACCGGCAGTGCGGGTGGGGAGTCCTGCCGGCCTGGCTCGGCCTGGCTTGGCGTTTCGGCAGCGGCCAACTTGGCCCCCTCGGAAGGTAACGTCCCAGCGTGCTCCGGTTCGCCCAAGCCCACGTCCACCCGATCCATCGGGGGGCCGGCCAGGTCCGGCTCGGCGACGGACAGATCATCCAGGGAGATGCCCCATTCCGCCAGCGGGAGCCCCGGCGGGGGCGGCGGAGGCTCGGCATCCCGCCGGAGGAACCACTGGGACTCCAGCGCGGCGAAGATCGGCAGGTCCTCGTCCTTGCCGTGCGGAACGATGGTGTCCTCGTCGAGGTCGACCTGTCCGGTGCTGACCGGAGCCCTGCCGGGAACCGGACCGGTCAGCGGGTCGACCGGCTCGGCGTGCTGGTCGAGGGCACCAGCGCCGGTCCGGACCGGTTCGGCAGGCGGGTCGCCGGCCGGTGCGGGTCCGCCGGCTGGCACCGGTTCGGCCGCGACGGCCGCCCCGGTCGCGCTCGGGTCGCCGGCTGGCGGCGGGGCCAGGCTCGGGTCGGGTGGCGGGGGCGGAGCCGCGTCGGACCGCTGCGCGGTGCGGTGCGGCAGCAACGGTACGAACGCTACGACGTTGTCGGCCTGCTCCGGTACGCCGCCGGCCGGCTGGCCTGTTCCCGGTACGGCGCCCGCACCGGGCCGGTCGCCGTCACCGGCCAGCGATGGCCGCGGTGGGCGGTGCGGCTGGATCGGCTGGTAGGACCCCGGCTCACGGCGCGGCAGCGGTGGCCGCCCGGGCGGCGCCGGACCGAGTGGCGTGGGCCTGGGCACCTCCTGCCCGGCCGGCTCAGCCGGTGTCCGGCCAGGCGCGCCGGCTGGCCCGGTCAGCGCGGCAGGCTGCCGCCCCCGGCCGAACGGCACACCGGCCGGGGAACCGGGAACCGGGCCAACGGTCTCACCCGGCCCGCGCGGGACCGGCGGGCCAGCCGGCGGCGGGGACCCGCCGGCCAGGCCCGGGGTAAGCCCGGCCGGCCCGGAGCCCGGCAGCGGGCCGGCGGCCGCGGCCGGGTAAGGCACCCCCGTCGGGGACGTCTCGCGGCCGTCCAGAGCCTGGGTCTCGCTGGCCGGCGCCGGCGGCGGCCCGGCCGGCGAGGTCAGCGGGGGCAGCTCCGAGCCGGTCTGCGCCATCGGGTCGACGACCACCTCCGGCGGCAGGTGGATGAGGGCGGTGACCCCGCCCGCCGGCGCGGACCGCACCTGGACCCGCACGCCGTGCCGGGCGGCCAGCCGACCGACGACGTACAGGCCCATCATCCGGGAGAGCTGCGGGTCGAACTCGGCGTTCGCCGACAGCCGGTCGTTCGCCGTGACCAGGTCCGGCTCCGATATGCCCACGCCCTGGTCCTCGATCTCGATCATGACGCCGGAGCCGCCGGACATGGACCGGGCGCTCACCACCACATGGGTCTCGGGGTTGGAGAACTCGGTCGCGTTCTCCAGCAGCTCAGCGACCAGGTGGACGACGTCGCCGACCGCGCGGCCCTCGATCTCCCGGCCGGTCACGAAGGTGTGCACCACCCGCTGGTACTGCTCGACCTCGGCGGCCGCGGCCCGCAGCACGTCGATGAGGGCGACCGGGCGGGTCCACCGCCGGCCGGGGTCGGAGCCAGCCAGGACCAGCAGGTTCTCCGCGTTGCGGCGCATCCGGGTGGCCAGGTGGTCGAGCTTGAACAGGTTCTCCAGCGCGTCCGGGTCACGCTCGGTGCCCTCAAGGGAGTCGATCAGCCGGAGCTGCCGCTCGACCAGGCTCTGCGTCCGCCGGGACAGGTTGACGAACATGGTGGAGACGTTCTGCCGGAGCTGGGTCTGCTCGGCGGCGTGCCGGACCGCCTCCCGGCGGACGCTGTCGAACGCCTCGGCGACCTCACCGACCTCGTCCCGGGAGTCCAGGCCCATGGTGGTGAAGGCGGCCTGGCTGGCGTCGAACTCGCTGCTGTCTCGCATCCGCTCCACGGCGGCGGGCAGCTCCCGGTAGGCGACGTCCAGCGCCCGGGACCGAAGCCGGCGCAGCGGCCGGACGAGGGAACGCACCGTGAGCAGGGCCAGCAGCAGGGTGAACAGCAGCACGCCGAGCACAACCGAGCCGTCCAGGATGGCCCGGTCGCGGACCTGGTTGCCGAGCTCGCGGGCGCGGTCCAACACCTGCCGGACGAAGGCGTCCTCGACACCGCCGGCAGCGGTGAGCAGCGTGCCGGTCGGCGTGAGCCAGGAGTCCACGTTCAGCGGGACGATGTCGCCCGCCTTGGTGTCCAGCACAAGCTTGGTGTTCTTGGCGACCGGTTCGGTCAGCGCGTCCGTGACGGCCCGGTCGTAGACCGCGCGCTGCTCGGTGGACAGCGTGGAGTCGATCGCGGTTCTGGCGAGCCCCACCTGGGCGTCCCAGCGGAACAGCTCGGTGCGCGCGTCGGCAGGAAGGGTGCCGATCGCGATCACGTAGGCGACCGAGCCGCGTTCGGTCTCGACGGCCTTGATGAACTGCGAGACGGCGACCAGCGCCCGTACGTCGTCGTTCAACGCCTGGTCGTCGCTGCCCTGCGGGATGTCGAGCTCGATGGTGAGCAGGTCCTCGACGAAGCTGCGGTACTCGGAGTCGGCCTCCGGCCAGCTCCCGTTGGTGTCCACGTTCTGCCGCAGCCCGTCAAGCTTGCTGGCGTGCTTGCCTACGGTCTGCAGGAGGTCGTCGACGGCCGGGCCGAGGTCGCCGGTCTTGATACCACCTCGCACCGACCGCAGCGTCTCGATCTGCCGCTCGGTGGCGTCCCGGGCGGACTTGAGGGTGTCGACCGCCTCCTGCCGGTTGCTCCCCATGAACCGAGCCGACTGGTCCCGCTCCGCCTCCAGCGCCCGGGCGACCAGGATCACCTGCCGCGATAACTGGGCCACCTGCTCCGCGTGGTGCGCCCGGTTGGCCGAGGTGAGCACGTCGCGAAGCCGCAGCCCAGCGGAGCCGAGCACGGCAAGCAGGGGGATGAGCAGGATGACGAGCAGCTTGGAGCGCACCCGCCAATGCCGGAGCGCCAACGAGAACCGCCGCGACCGGCGCCGCGGGGGCTCGTGCTCCGGGGGCTGCGCGGCGGGCGGACCGGAACCGACCGCGGCGTGCAACAACCCGGTCTGGTCCATCTCGGCCGCGGCAGACTTGTGCCTACCGGGTGTCATGCGTAAGACCCCCTGCCCTCCATCTCCTGCGCGCCGGCCCCGAACTTGGGGTCACAGGCCGCCCGCCATCACGGCCGGGGGCCTTTTGGAGCCCACTGTCGGCACAGGCTAGACCACTGACAACGGTCACCGCACCGAGGAGCGGTGGCCCAACGCGCCGGAGAGGGCCGGGACCGGCCCCGTCGGTGCCGTGCCGGACCCGTGCCGCGGGCCGTGCGGCGCGGCTCAGAGGCTGTCCCGCAGCTCCCACAGCTCGGGATAGAACCGCAGGTCCAGCCGCTGCCGCAGGTACGGCGCCCCGGTCGAGCCACCGGTGCCGGACTTCGTGCCGATCTGACGCTCCACCATCAGCACATGCCGCTGACGCCAGCGGGCGCACAGCGCGTCGTGCTCGACCAGCGCCTCGGCGAGGTCCCACAGCGGGCCGTACTCAGCCCGCTCGCCGGTCAGCGCGACCAGGGCCGCCCGCCGGGCCTCCGGGGTGGCCACGTCGAGGCCGGCCTTGGCCAGCAGGGCGAGGAAACCGTCCCAGAGGGTGGGCTCGGCCAGCCGGCGGGCCAGCCGGGCGCGCTCCGCGTCGGTGGCATGGCTGAGCCGGTCCAGGTAGCGCGGGTCGGGCGCGCCGGACACAAACTCCAGCTCGCGGAACTGCACAGACTGGAACCCGCTGGCCGGCGCCAGCAGGGCCCGGAACCGGAGGAAGTCCTGCGGGGTCATCGTCTCCAGGACGTCGATCTGCTCGATCAGCACCCGTTCCACCACGTGCGCCCGGTTCAGCCGCAGCCGGGGCAGGTAGCTGTCGCCGGCCAGCATCCGGTCCCGGGCGTCGTCCAGCTCGTGCAGCAGCAGCTTGAACCACAGCTCGTACGCCTGGTGCACGACGATGAACAGCAGCTCGTCGTGCGCCGACGACGACCGCGGCACCTGCTGGGCGAGCAGCTCGGGCAGCCGCAGGTACCCACCGTAGGAGAGCCGCCCGCCCTGCTCGCCGAACTGCCGGTCCACCACCTGGGTCACCCCATGTGCGGGTAGCGGTGGTCGGTGGGCGGCACGAAGGTCTCCTTGATCGACCGGGGTGAGACCCAGCGCGACAGGTTCCACACCGAGCCGGCCTTGTCGTTGGTGCCGCTGGCCCGGGCGCCGCCAAACGGCTGCTGCCCGACCACCGCCCCGGTCGGCTTGTCGTTGACGTAGAAGTTGCCGGCGGCGAACCGCAGCCGCTCGCTGGCCTGCTCGATCGCGGCCCGGTCGGTCGCGATCACGGCGCCGGTCAGCGCGTACGGCGACGCCGTGTCGACCAGGTCGAGCACGTCGGCCCAGCCGCCCGCCGGGTTGCCGCGGTCGTCGTAGACGAAGACCGCCAGGATCGGGCCGAAGAACTCGGTGCTGAAGATCTCGTGGTACGGGTCGTCGCCGAGCAGCACGCTGGGTGCGACGAAGTACCCGACCCGGTCGTCGGCCGTGCCACCGGCCAGGATGTCGACCCGGGCCTCGGCCCGCACCCGCTCGAACAGCTCACGGTGCCGGCGATGCGCCCGCGCGTCGATCACCGCGCTACCGAAGTTCGACAGGTCGGTGACGTCGCCGTAGGACAGCGACCGGGTGGTGTCGACCAGCGCCGCGCGCAGCCCGCCGTCCCACAGGGAGCGCGGCAGGTACGCGCGCGAGGCCGCCGAGCACTTCTGCCCCTGGTACTCGAACGCGCCGCGGACCAGGGCGGTGACCAGCCCGGCCGGCTCGGCGGAGGGATGGGCCAGGATGAAGTCCTTGCCGCCGGTCTCGCCGACCAGCCGGGGGTAGCCGCGGTACGCCGCGATGTTCGCCCCGACCGTGCGCCAGAGGTGCTGGAAGGTCCGGGTCGAGCCGGTGAAGTGGATGCCGGCCAGGTCCCGGTCGGCCAGCGCCACCTCGCTGACCGCCTGCCCGTCGCCGGTGACCAGGTTGACCACTCCGGCCGGCAGCCCGGCCGCCTCGAACAGCCGCATCGTGTAATGCGCGGCCAAGGCCTGGGTCGGCGACGGCTTCCACAGCACCGTGTTGCCCATCAGGGCCGGCGCGACCGGCAGGTTGGCGGCGATCGAGGTGAAGTTGAACGGCGTGATCGCGACGACGAAGCCCTCCAGCGGGCGGTAGTCCATCCGGTTCCACGTGCCGGCCGCGGAGATCGGCTGTTCGGCCAGGACCTGCCGGCCGAAGTGCACGTTGAAACGCAGGAAGTCGATCAGCTCGCAGGCGGCGTCGATCTCGGCCTGATAGATGGTCTTGGACTGGCCGAGCATGGTCGCGGCGTTCACCGTGTCCCGCCACGGTCCGGCCAGCAGCTCAGCCGCCCGCAGCAGGACGGCGGCCCGCTCGTCGTACGGCAGCTCGCGCCAGCCCGGCCCGGCCGTCTTGGCCGCCTCGACCGCGACCGCGACGTCGTGGGGGGTGGCCTGTGCGGTGGTGCCCAGCGCGGCGGCGTGCCGGTGCGGCTGCACCACCGGGATCCGGTCCCCACCGGCCATCCGCTGCCGGCCGGCGACCGTCATGGTCAGCTCGACCTGCTCGGCGGCCAGATCCTTCAGCCTGGCCTCCAGGCTGGCCCGGTCCGGGCTGCCGGGCGGGTAGCCCCGGGCCGGCTCGTTGGCAGGGACGGGCGTGCTCGTGACCGCGTCCATGACCCCCTCCTCCGGGTGATACGACGGACGGGCCGGCGGTGGCCGGCAGCTCCATCGTCGCACCAGGGACCGACCGGGCCGGCCGTTCCGCCGCCGCCCGTTCCGGCCGCCCGGTCAGAGCAGCTCAAGCAGCGGGCCGACCTCCTGCGAGGCGTACCAGGCCAGCTCGTGCCCTTCGGCCTCGTCCACCACGAACTGCGCGTCGGCGCTGCCTAGGTCCGCCTCGAGCACGGCGTTCGCGGCGGCCCGTACGGCGTCCTCGGCCGCGGCGGCGTCCACGTGCACCGAGGCGACCAGCCGCATCGGCACCGCCTCCAGCAGCCGCACCGCGGCCCGGTCCGCGGCCAGCTCCCGCGCGACCGCGGCATCCGGCGCGTCCGCGGCGATCACCACCCGCCGGCGGGCCGCCTTCGGGTCCAGGTCGAGCAGCCGCAACGACGCCCTGGCCGCCTCGATCAACGCGACGTACTCCAGCTCCTCCACGTCGTCGTCGAGGTACCACTCACGCAAGGCCGGGGTGACGGCATAGGCGCGCAGCGGTGCCGGGCCAACCTCGCCAGTCTCCAGCAGGGCACGCAGCGTCTCCACGGTGCCCGGCAGGTACACCCTCATCGCAGGCCGGTGGCGGTGTTGTCGCGCCGCAGCGCCGCCGTGCTGGTCCGCAGCGAGGTCTCCAGCACGCGGGCGCGGCGGCGTGGGTTCATCAGGTTGGCGCCGATGGCGGCCAGGTCCTCCGGCCCCGGCCCGAGCATGATCACCTCGGTGCCGCCGACCCGCAGCTTGGCCGCCTCCCGCTGCATCCGCTTGGTCGTCGCCTGCCGGAACCGCCGCTCCAGCCGGGCCGTAGCCGAGCGCGGCCGGTCCATCGTGAACGACGCCATCGGGGCCAGCACATACACCTCGTCCAGGCCGAAACCGGCCAGCAGGTCGGCCGAGGTGGCCGAGCAGATGCCGCCGTCGACGTAGCGCCGCCCGTTGATCACGGTCGGTGCGTACCAGCCCGGGATTGAGCAGGACGCGGTCACCGCCTGGGCCAGCGACGCGGCCGGCGCGCCGTTGCGGCCGAAGGCCACCCGCCGGCCGCTGTCGTAGTCCATCGCCACGACCCAGGCGCGCGGGCGCTCCGGCCAGGGCTGCGCGCCCGCCAGGCCGGCCACCACCCTGGTCACCGGCTCGAGGGTGCCGCGGCCCCGCGGCAAAGCCGCGCTCATCGCCGCCAGCGGTGGGAACCGGCGCGGCTGCCGGGCCACCTGCCAGGCCAGCTTGGGTGAGCCGAACCGCAGCGCCGGGCGGGGTGGCAGCGCGCCGCCGGAGTCGGCGTTGTAGTCGAAGGCGATGGGCGGGTCGTCCGGCGCCGGCCGCTCGCCGCGCTGGTGCCGCAGCATCTGCTCTACCGAGATGCCGCAGCCGAGCATCGCCGCCGACACCGAGCCGGCCGAGGTGCCGACGCACACCTCCATCTCGCGCACGTCGAAGCCCTCGATCTGCTCCAGGGCGGCCAGCGCGCCGACCATCCAGGAGAACCCGAGCACCCCACCGGCTCCGAGCACCAGCCCTCTGCGTGTCATCAGCCCAGCTCCGTGCTCAATGGACGGTCTCCACCAGCTCGGCCAGCGACTCCTGGATCAGGCTGGCGAGCACGTCAGCGTCGCTCATCGCGTCCCGGTCGGCGGTCAGCCCGTAGTACACCCCGCCGTTGTATGACGTCACGCCGATCGCAACCGCCATATTCTTGGCCAGCGGTACAACCGGATAAACCTCAAGCAGCTCGGCGCCGTTGGCGTAGAGCGGGAACTGCGGGCCGGGCACGTTGGTGATCACGACGTTGAACACCCGGCGCGAAGCCCGGTTGGCCACCCGAGCGCCGAGCGAGTGCAGCGTCGGCGGCGCGAACCCGCCGAGCGCTACCAGCGCCTGCGCGCCGACCGACTGGCCGGAGTCCTTGAGCCCCTTCATCGAGTAGCTGATCCGGGCCAGCCTGATGGTCGGGCTCGGCTCGCCGACCGGCAGGTCAACCAGGTACGACGCCACCTGGTTCCCCAGGGCGCTCCGGTCGTCCTCCGGCCGCACGCTGACCGGCACCATGGCCCGGACCGTGGTCTGCTCGACCACCGGCTCCCCGCGGGACATCAGCCAGGCCCGCAGCGCGCCGGAGCAGACTGCCAGCACGACGTCGTTCACCGTACCGCTGTGCGCCTTGCGTACCCGCTTGTAGTCGTCCAGCGAGGTCTGTGCGGTGGCGAACCGGCGCTGCTCGCCGATCGGCACGTTCAGCGGGCTGGACGGCGCCGGGCGAGCCATCACCCGGGCCGTCGAGGCCAGCCCGCTGAACACGCTGAGCACCCGTCCGGCCACGTGCCGTACGTCCCGCACCCCGCGCCGGACCAGGTCGACCGCCTCGGTCGGCCGGCTGACGATGTCCCGCACCGCGTCACCGACCAGCTCCAGCGAGCTCGGCTCGCGGTGCGGCACCCACAGCTCCTCTGGGGTCTCCCGCGGTGCCGGCGTCAGGTCGAACAGCACCTGGGCCAGGTCGACCGAGGCGATGCCGTCCACCATCGCATGATGGGTCTTGGTGATGATCCCGACCCGGCCGCCAGCCAGGCCCTCCACCAGGTAGACCTCCCAGAGCGGCCGGGCGCGGTCCAGCGGGCGGGAGATCAGCCGGGCGGCCAGCTCGCGGAGCTGCTGGTCCGAGCCGGGCTTCGGCAGCGCGCTGCGGCGTACGTGGTAGGCCAGGTCGAAGTCCGGATCATCCACCCAGACCGGGTTGGCCAGCCGGCCGGGGACCCAGCGGACCTTCTGCCGGAACCGCGGCACCTGGCCCAGCCGGCGTTCGATCAACGCCACCAGCCCGTCGTAGTCAAAACCCTGCTCGGGCGGCCCGAAGACCAACACCCCGCCCACGTGCATGGGCGTCGTCGGCTCCTCCAGGTAGAGAAACGACACGTCGAGTGCGCTCAGCCGGTCCATCCCGCAATGATCCCACGGTCTCCTCGCGGCGCGGCCGAGTCGGACAGGCTGCAACCTCATGCCACGATGGCGTGATGACCGCCGGTATCCCCTCGCCGCCGGACCTCGACGCACGGTACGTCCCGTTCCCGGCATTCGTCGAGTGGCGCGACCTGCGCGTCAACGTGGCGCTGGTCGACGCGGCGTACGCCGCGTTTGAGGCGGCGAAGGCCGAGGTGACTCCCGAGCGGCTCGGCGCGGTGCTGCGGTGGGCGACCCGCGCGGCGGCGTACGACACCGGGGCGATCGAGGGGCTCTACCCGACCGACCGGGGCGTGACCTTCACCGTCGCGGCGGCGACCGCGGCATGGGAGGCGGTCGTCGAGCGGGAGGCCGGCGCCGGGGCGCGGCAGCACTTCGAGGACCAGCTTGCCGCGTACGACCTGGTCCTGGACGCCGCGACCCCGTCGACGCCGATCACCAGGCGTGGATCCGGGCGCTGCACGAGCGGACCACGGCGAGCCAGCCGACGTACCGGGTGCTGACCGCCGTCGGCTGGCAGGACCATCCGCTGCCGGGCGGGAAGTACAAGACTCGAGTCTAACCACGGGCGGACCGCGGGTGGCGAGTGGCACTCGTACGCTCCGGTGGGAGACACCGGGCGGGAGATGGCCCGGCTGGTGGACGAGCTGGCCAGCCCAGAGCTCGCGGCGGCGCATCCGGTGCTGCAGGCCGCGTACGCGCACTAATGCCTTCGTGGTGGTGCACCCGTTCGCCGACGGGAACGGGCGGGTGGCCCGGGAGCTGGCCTCGGTCTACCTCTACCGGGCATACTCGGTGCCGCTGCTGGTGCTGGTGGAGAGCAAGGAGATCTACCTGCGCACGCTGGAGCTCGCCGACGAGGGCAGGCCCCAGGCGTTCGTCGGCTTCATCCAGGAACAGGTGCTCGACGAGCTCGAGCTCGCCGCCGACGAGCTCCGCCGGCCGCGCACCTCCGAAACCCGCGCGAAGGTCGACGAGCTCGCCGCTCTTCTGTCCACGCTCGGCGGCCTCACGCACGCCGACGTTGACGCGGCGACCGCCAGGTTGCTGCGGACGGCCGCCACGATCACCGAACAGTGCCGACCGCGGCAGCGCTTCCATCGGCGGTTGACCGTGATGTCAGGGTTTGGGGTGCGGATGGCGCGGTGGTCTTTGAGGACCCGCCGCATTTGCCGGTCATCCTCCGGTCCACTTGGCCCACAGTCACAGAGGTCCGCCGCGACCTGCTTGTCAGGGTGGGCGGTCCGGACGACAGTCGGCCATTCCTGCTGTATGTGGCCGACAACCTGGACACTGGACTTGGGCTGCGGTTGACACACGTGGTTCCTGAAGTCACGCCGCATGCGAGGCGCCGCATCGAGCGGTGGCTGGAGCCGATTGTTGACGGGCTGATCGCGGATCTCACCATGCAGATAAAGAATGCGATGCCGACGCCGGGTCAGGGCTGAGTACCGCGTCAGCCGCGGAGGGAGAGGTTGAAAAGGGCTTCGAGCTCGGTGGCGGTGGTCTCGGTGTCGATGTGGTGTATGCCGACCATGCCAACGGCGACCGCGCCGCGGACGTTTGGCGGGAGGTCGTCGACGAACACGCATTGCCGCGGGTCGACGCCGAGCCGGGCCGCGGTGAGCCGGTAGATCTCCGGCTCGGGCTTGCGCAGCCCGACCTCGCCGGAGATCACCGCGGCGTCGAACTCAGCGAGCAGGTCGGGGTCGTACTCGTTGCCCCAGGAGTTGGACAGCAGCGCGGTCCTCAGGCCGGCCCGCCGGGCTCGGCGTACCACTCCCATCATGTCCTCCTCGGCCCGGAACCCGGCGAACATCCGGCGCAGCAGGCCCTCGGCGTCCGGGATTGAGCCGTCCTCGCGGGACAGCAGCGCGGCGAACCGGCGCTCGAACTCGGCCGGGCTGATCTCTCCCCGCTCCAGGTCGTGCACGATGTTGCGCTCCGCGCCGTCGGCGAGCCATTCACGGATGACCGTCGTGTACCGGTCCGGGTTGATCCGGTCCGCGCTCGCCCAAGCGCTGATCGTCTCGTGCAGGGAGTTGGTGAGGACGCCGCCGTAGTCGACGATCAGCGCAGCCAGCATGGAGGTCATGGGCTCCTTTCTAGCTGGTGACGTGCCGCGACCGTCCGGGCACCGGCCCGGAACCGGGTGGCGGGGCGGGGCGTCGTACGCCCAATCGCTGTCGACTACCTCGGAGTGCGCCAGCCATGACCGCCCACGCACGCGCCCACGCCCACCCCCCGCCGCAGCGTCCGCGGCTGCGCCCGGTCCCGACCACCGAGCCGCCGTACGACGACGACCTGCCGGCGCCCCACCTGGTCCTGGTGCCGGCACTGACCGAGCCACTGCCGTTCGAGCAGCCGGCGCCGCGGCGGTTCGACGAGCCGGTCGACTTCTTCGACGCCCAGCCCACGCCCCGCGGCGAGCTGCCCGACCCGCAGGCATGGCTGACCCGGCTGCTGCGGGTGGTGCTGGAGTGCCTGGAGGGCTGGCGGGCGCCGGCCCAGCTCCGGGCGTACGCGACCGCCGAGGTGGTCGCCGAGGTGGCGGCCCGGCGCAAGCGCACAGCCCGGCCGGGATCCGCCCCCCGGGTGCGGTCGCTGCACGTCACCGAGCCGGCGGACGGCGTGGTCGAGGCGTGTGCGGTAGTGCAGCGCGGCGCCGATCAGTCCAGGGCGATCGCGCTCCGGCTGGAGGGTCTGGACGGGCGCTGGCGCTGCGTCGCCCTCGACCTGGTCGAGTAGCCCGCCCAGGCGGCGGCGCGCCGCGCCGCCCGTGTGGTCACCTTTCGTTGCCCACAGACCCCAAGAGGTCACCACAACGCCGGTAGGTGACCACACGGGGCACGAGCCGAACGACAGGTCACCACAACGCCGAGAGGTGACCTCAGTCGAGGGGGGCGGCGCCGGGGGCACCGTGGCAGCGCTTGTACTTCTTGCCCGAGCCGCAGGGGCAAGGCGCGTTGCGGCCCGGCGTGGCCGTGCCGGGCACGGTGGCGGTGCCAGCCTGGGGACGCTCCGGCTCGGCGGCATCCAGCGTCGGGGCGGAGTACCGCAGGTCCGCCGCCGGGCGGGACTGCCGGTCCAGCCCCTTGGCGCTGACCCGCGGCTGCGACCGGACCGGCTCTGCGGCCGGTCCGGCCGGATCGGCCGGACCGGCCAGGGCAGCCGGCACCGAGGTGTCGCCGGCCAGCGCCACCACCTCGGCCTCGGCGGCTGCCTCAGCCTCCGGCTCGCCCACCTGCACCTCGATGTTGAACAGGAAGCCGACCGACTCCTCCTTGATGCCGTCCAGCATCGCGGCGAACATGTCGAAGCCCTCGCGCTGGAACTCCACCTCAGGGGTCCGCTGGGCCATCGCGCGCAGCCCGATGCCCTCCTGCAGGTAGTCCATCTCGTACAGGTGCTCGCGCCACTTGCGGTCCAGCACGGAGAGCAGCACCCGGCGCTCCACCTCGCGCACCACCTCGGCTCCCAGAGCCTCCTCGCGTTCGTCGTAGGCCCGCTGGGCGTCCGCGCGCACCAGCTCGACCAGGAGCTCGGCGGACAGGTCGCTCTTCTCCCCGCCCGCCTCGGCGATCACGCCGTCCACCGTCAGCGACACCGGGTAGAGCGTCTTCAGCGCGGTCCAGAGCTGGTCGAGGTCCCAGTCCTCCGGGTAGCCGTCGGCACAGGCACCCTCGACGTAGGCGACCACCACGTCGTCCACCATGTGCCGGACCTGCTCATGCAGGTCGGCGCCCTCGAGGATCTTGCGGCGCTCGGCGTAGATGACCTCGCGCTGGCGGTTCATCACCTCGTCGTACTTCAGGATGTTCTTGCGGATCTCGAAGTTCTGCTGCTCGACCTGGGTCTGCGCCGACTTGATCGCCCGGGTGACCATCTTGGACTCGATCGGCTCGTCGTCCGGGATGTTCAGCCGGGTCATGATCATCTCGACCGCACCGGCGTTGAACCGCTTCATCAGGTCGTCGGTCAGCGACAGGTAGAACCGCGACTCCCCCGGGTCACCCTGCCGGCCGGACCGGCCGCGGAGCTGGTTGTCGATCCGGCGCGACTCGTGCCGCTCGGTGCCGAGCACGTACAGCCCGCCGGCCTCCCGGACCTCCTCGCCCTCCACCTCGGACCGCTTCTTGGCGTCCTCTACGGCGGCCGGCCAGGCGGCCTCGTACTCCTCGGGGGTGTCCACCGGGGACAGCCCCCGGCTGCGCAGGTCGAGGTCGGCGAGGAACTCGAAGTTGCCGCCCAGGATGATGTCGGTACCGCGGCCGGCCATGTTGGTGGAGACGGTGACCGAGCCCTTGCTACCGGCCCGGGCCACGATCGAGGCCTCCTTCTCGTGGTACTTCGCGTTCAGCACCTCGTGCGGAACACCCTGGCGCAGCAGCAGCGCGGACAGCAGCTCGGACTTCTCCACGCTGGCGGTGCCCACCAGGACCGGCTGGCCCTTGGCGACGCGTTCGGTGATGTCGTTCACCACCGCGGCGAACTTGGCCTCCTCCGTCTTGTAGATGACGTCGGAGTGGTCGGCCCGGATCATCGGCTTGTTGGTCGGGATGGACACCACGCCCAGCTTGTAGATCTGGGACAGCTCGGCGGCCTCGGTCTGCGCCGTACCGGTCATCCCGGACAGCTTGTCATAGAGCCGGAAGTAGTTCTGCAGGGTGATCGTGGCGAGCGTCTGGTTCTCCTGCTTGATCTCGACGCCTTCCTTGGCCTCGATCGCCTGGTGCAGCCCCTCGTTGTAGCGCCGGCCGTGCAGCACCCGGCCGGTGTGCTCGTCGACGATGAGCACCTCGCCATTGGTGACGATGTAGTCCTTGTCCCGCTTGAACAGCTCCTGCGCCTTCAGCGCGTTGTTCAGGTAGCCGACCAGCGGGGAGTTGACCGCCTCGTAGAGGTTGTCAATGCCGATCTGGTCCTCGACGAAGCCGACGCCCTCCTCCGTGACGCCGACCGTGCGCTTGCCGTCGTCCACCTCGTAGTGCATGTCACGTTTCATCAACGGCGCGATCCGGGCGAACTCCGAGTACCACCGGGCGGAGTGCTCGGCGGGCCCGGAGATAATCAGCGGGGTACGCGCCTCGTCGATCAGGATCGAGTCGACCTCGTCCACGATCGCGTAGTTGTGCCCGCGCTGGACACACTCCTCCAGCGCCCAGGACATGTTGTCGCGCAGGTAGTCGAAGCCGAACTCGTTGTTGGTGCCGTAGGTGATGTCCGCGTGGTACATCTTCTGCCGCTCGGCCGGCCGCATCTGCGACAGGATCACCCCGACCTCCAGGCCGAGGAGGTGGTGCACCCGGCCCATCCACTCCGAGTCGCGCTTGGCCAGGTAGTCGTTGACCGTGACGATGTGAACTCCCTTACCGGACAGCGCGTTCAGGTACGCCGGAAGGGTGCCGACCAGGGTCTTGCCCTCGCCGGTCTTCATCTCCGCGACGTTGCCGAAATGCAGGGCGGCGCCACCCATGAGCTGCACGTGGTAATGCCGCTGGCCGAGGGTGCGCTTGCCCGCCTCCCGAACCGTAGCGAACGCCTCCGGCATGATCTGGTCCAGCGACGCGCCCGCGGCCAGGCGGGCCCGAAGCTCGTCGGTCTTGGCGCGCAGCTCGGCGTCGGTGAGGTCGACGAAGTCGGGCTCGATCGCGTCGATATGGTCGGCGATGGCCTTCAGCCGGCGGACGATCTTCCCCTCACCGGCACGCAGGATCTTGGCGAGTACCACGGCGTACGTTCAGCTCCTCGGGATGTGCGGCTGCCGCCATCGTATGCGCGGCGCGCACGGGCGTGGCAACGCCCGCGGCACCGTCCGGACGCCGCGGCCCCCGGACGGGGGCGGTAAGGCTGGCAGGATGGCGGCATGGAGCCCGCCGATATCACCGCTGGCCGGTTGCACCTGCGCCCGTTCCGGGCCGCCGACGCCGACGTCGTGCTGCGGGCCTGCCAGGATCCGGACATCCAGCGCTGGACCTCCGTCCCGTCGCCCTACCTGGCCAGGCACGCACGGTCCTGGGTGACCAGCGTGGCGCCGGCCGGCTGGTCCTCCGGCCGGGCCGCGACCTTCGCGGTGCTCGACTCGACCTGTGGCGACCTGCTCGCCTCGGTCGGGCTGGACCGGATCAGCCCGACCGAGCGGTCCGCCGAGCTGGGCTACTGGTGCGCGCCGTGGGCGCGCGGGCAGGGCGTGATGACCCAGGCCGCAGCCGCGGCATGCCGGTGGGGGTTCGGCGCGCCCGATGCCGGCGGGCTCGGTCTCGGCCTGATCGAGTGGCGAGCCGAGGTCGGCAACGACGCCTCGCGCCGGGTCGCGGAGAAGGTCGGGTTCCGGATCGAGGGGACGCTGCGGCTGCGGGCGGTGCACCAGGGACGGCGGGTGGACTGCTGGGTCGGCTCGTTGCTCCTGGAGGAGATCCTCGGGTGAACGCGTCGCGGGCCCGGCCGGGCGCCCCGGATGAGAGGCCCAGGGGCTAGAGGCACAGGGTTGGGTGCCCCAGGGTCGGGGCAGGTGAGCCGCGGGCTCAGGTGATCTCCAGCAGCTTCTCGCGTACGGCGTAGACCACCGCCTCCATCCGGGAGTGGAGCTGCAGCTTCTCCAGGATGTTGCGGATGTGGTTCTTCACCGTGTTCTCGCTGATGAACAGCTCCCTGGCGATCTCGCGGTTGTTCAGGCCGCGGGCGACCGCGCGCAGCACCTCCATCTCGCGGGCGGTCAGCTTGGGTGGCGGCACGGACGGCGAGGCCTCACGGCGGCTCATGGTGGCGAACTCGGTGAGCAGCTTGGAGGCCAGCGACGGGTTGATCAGCGACTGGCCGCCGTAGACCGAGCGGATCGCGCCGGCCAGGTCGTCCGGCGGCATCTCCTTGAGCAGGTAGCCCGAGGCGCCCGCCTTGATCGCCTCGTACAGGTCCGCCTCGTCGTCGCTGACCGTGAGCATCACGATCCGCGCGCTCGGGACGAGCTGCTTGATCGCCGAACATGCCTCGATCCCGCTACGGCGCGGCATCCGGACGTCCATCAGCACGATGTCGGGCAGCAGCTCGGCGGCCTTGGCCAGCGCCTCGGTGCCGTCGGCGGCCTCGCCGAGCACCGTGATGTCCGGCTCAAGCTGCAGCGTCGCCTCCAGACCGCGCCGGAACAGCGCGTGGTCGTCGACGATGAGCACCCGGATCGAGTCCTCCGGCCGGTCCGGCACTGCACACCTCCTTGGCTGGACCACCCCCCCGGGGTGGTCCAGGAGGTAAGCCTGCCACGTCCGGCACCGCGGTGGAGATGCGATGGACGGGTACAGGTGGATGAGTGCGGGGGTGGGCGGATCTCGACCACACCCCACACCCGACGCCCGGGTACGGACGCCTAGGAGACGAGGCGGATGATGCCGTAGTCGTAGCCCTTACGTCGGTAGACGACACTGGGCCGGCTGCAGTCGGCGTCGAAGAACAGGAAGAAGTCGTGGCCGACCAGCTCCATCTCCAACAGGGCCTGGTCGATCGTCATGGGTTTGGCCGGATGCTCCTTCTCCCGCACCACCCGGCCGGGCAGGTGCTCGTCCAGGACGTCGGCGTACGGGTCATCCATGCTCCCGGCGTCGAGGCCAATGTGGTCATTGCCAGTGCGGTCCATGCCGGTGGGGTCGATGCCACCGGCATCGATGGCGGTGGTCGAGAGGGTGCCCGGCGCCGCCGCCACGCCGTTCAGGTCCAGCTCGCCGGTCGCCGCCGCGACCGAGACCGGGGTGCGGCTGCCATGGTGCACCCGGCGCCGGTCGTGAACCCGACGGAACCGGTTCGCCAGCTTGACGATGGCGGCATCCAGGGCGCTGTAGAAATCGGCGGCGGAGGCCTCCGCACGGATGACCGGGCCGCGGGACTTGCAGGTGATCTCGACTCGTTGACAAGAGCTCGACTGGCGGGGGTTCCGTTCGTGGTGGAGCTCCACATCCACCCGGATGACCTTGTGGTCGTAGCGTTCGATACGGGAGAGCTTGTCCGAGACATGTTGCCGGTAATGCTCCGGCACCTCGACGTTGCGCCCCCTCACGACAATATCCATGCGACCTCCAGCTAGCTTGGGCACCCGCCAGTCATACCCGATCGCGAGACCAGGAAAGCCCGACCGGTCGCCTCTCCTCCCTGGGTCCTCTGACGCTAGACCAGGAAGCGCTCGCAAAACAGCCCTTCCACTCGGCCATGTCAACGATTACGTTGGGTAGCCGCCACCACCGCAGCGGCCGCGACCCGGACCCCGGCCATGTGGAGCACGGTAGCTGCCTCGGCCACCGTGGCGCCGGTCGTTATCAGGTCATCTACGATGACGACGACCGAGCCCGGTGGCCGGGTCGCGAGCCAGGCCGAACACGCTCTGTGTACGACGAAGGCTCCAGCTCGGGCCACCCGGCGGTCTGCGGCCGACAGCGCCGCAGCGTCCACCGTGGCCGGGGTCGGCCGCAGCGCCGGGCACAGCACGGCCGGCTGGGTGAGCCCTCGCGCCGCAGCCGTTGCCAGTTGCGGCAGGGCCGCGGCCGCGAGCCGGCGGACGTGGTCGCCGCCGCGGCGCCGGGCCACCGGCCGGCCGGACGGGATCGGCACCAGCACCACCTCTCCGCCCGACCCGCCCCCAGCCGTCCCAACCGTCTCAGCCGCCCCAGCCGCCCCGATGGCACTGCCGGCACGGCCCGCCCCGCCGGCCAGCGCGGACCACACCGCGAGGCCCAGCCCGGCCGCGAGCGGCGCGGTCAGGTCCCGCCGGTTGCGCTCCTTGTAGCTGATCAGCGCGGTCCGCACCGCCCCGTCGTACGTCGCGGTCGCCCACACCGGCGGCAGCCCGGCCGGTCGCGGGCTGGGCACCTGCCGGGCCGCCGGCCCACGCAGCGGCGCGCCGCACGGCGGGCACAGCGCCGCCCCGGCCGCACCACAGGACACGCAGCACGACGGCAGGACGAGCTGGGCGACGGCACCGAACATCCGCCCACAGTGCCGCAACCCGGCCATCGCCCGCAGCGACCTGTGGACAGCCTCCGGCCGGGGCCGCCGTACCCCGCCGATCCTGTGGACAGCGGTGCCGGAACGGCCGGTCAGCCCGGGTACGCCGGGGACCGGCCGCCGGTGGCGACCTTGGAAAGCCACTCGCCGCCGCCGTACACCCAGATCGAGCCGTCGTTGAGCGCGACCAGCGGAAGCTGCGGGGACGCCGCGGTGATTGACACCGCCGGGCCGGGCAGCTCCGCCATCTGGGTCAGCCCGTACTCCGAGCCGTCGGCCGGCACCTGCCACGCGGCCAGTGCGCCGTTGCCCGCCCTGGCCAGCACCGCCAGCGTGCCGGCGGAGTCCCACGCGACGTCGCGAACGTCGGTGAGCGTCCGGCTGGCCGGCAGCAGGCCGTCGACCAGGATGCTGCGCTGGAGGGTGTCCGGGTCGACCGTGATGATCACCCGGCCGACGTACAGCCGGCCGCCGGCCAGCACGGCCGCCCGGGTGCCGTCCCGGGAGAGCTGCAGTGCCCCCACCTGCCCGAACCGTGCATCGTCGCCGAGCCGCAGGGAGACCTCGACGGCCCGCTCCACGCCGTCACCCGGCGGGGCCACGCCGCTCGCGGTGAACCGGACCACCGGGCAGGCCTGCTGCCTGAGCTGGACGGCCGGGCAGCCGTCCGGCACCGTCCAGAACCGGCCTTCGAGCGGATCCCAGGTCGGCCGGGTCAGGCTGGCGACCCGGCCGAGGCCGGCATCGGGCAGGTTCACCACCCGCAGGTCGCCCGGGCCGGCGTACAGCGTCGGCCGGGACGGGCCGAGGCTGATCGCGGCGATCTGCCGCTGGTCGCCGGACACCGCGAGGGAGTCCAGGCCCAGCCTGCCGCTGCCTGCCCGGCCGGGCAGCGCGCGGCCGCCGAGAAGGGCGACCCCGCCGGCACGCAGGTAGTATGCGGGCAGCGCCACCGGCCCGTAGCCGCCGAAGTCGGCGGCCCGCACCAGCCGGTTGGCCTGGGTCTCCGGCGTGTTGACCGGCTGGCCGTCGCTGGTGACCTGCACCCCGGTCACGCCCACCTGGGTGCCGGTGAGGGTCCAGGCGAGCTGGGCCAACGCCTGCCGGCGCTGGTCGACCGTGCGCAGGCCGTTTAGGCCCGACACGTCGAGGCGCAGCACCCCGTCGGCACCGGACTCCACCTTGCCCAGTGCCAGCGGCGCGCCGAGCGCGTTGACCACCGCGGGGCCGAGCCAGGTCGACGGTCCGTCCTGGAGCGCCTGGGCGAGCCGGCCGGGCAGCGTGCTCGGGGTGTGCAGGGTGCGCGAGTCGTACGGCAGGTAGCGTGGGTCGGGCACCAGCCGGTTGCCGACCGGCGCCAGGAAGTACAGCAGGTACGGCCGGTAGACCTGGGCGAACGTCGCCTGGTCTAGCAGCACCCCGGCGTCCGGGGGGAGCCTGCTGATCCGCCATTCGCCGTTGACCCGCTGGAGCTGCAGAGCCCAGGTGACCTTGACCGGGTCGCGGGCTGGCAGCGCGGAGTAGCTGCCGTCCGAGTTAACCACGCCCAGTTGGCGGAACGTCAGCCACACCCGGTCGGCGGCGTCCGGCTGGCTGATCTCGGGCGTGTTGGCGGCCACCACCACCCGCACGTCGTCCCGCCAGCCCGCCGCCGCGTCCGCGGTGAGGTACCGCCTGGCCTGCTCGTGGGCGTGCCGCCAGGCCTCCTGGGCATGCAGGAAGTCGCGCACGATCTCGTACTCGCTTGCCTGGCTGCGCGGCGGTGGGATGTCGACCTGGATCTCGGGGTCGTCCCGCACCGGATCGTCGCGCGGCAGCTCACGCAGCGCGGTCGCCGGCGAGCTCTGCGGCAACGACGTGCAGCCAGCGGCTACCGGCGCGATGGCCACCAGCGCGACCGCCGCCCACCCGGCCAGCCGGACGCTGCTCGAGCCGCGGCGGGTCACGGTGCGGACAGCTCCTCGGGCGTCGGGCGCTCGGCCGGCGGCCGGGCCGAGGCCAACGGGCGGGCCTGGACGGTCGGGGGACGCTGCGGCGAGGGCAGGTCCGGCGGCACGACCGGCAACGGCGACCGGGTCAGCCACTCGCCCGGCCGGATCGGCAGGGTCAGCCGGAACTGCGCGCCCACGCCAGGCTGGCCCCACGCATGCAGCCAGCCACCGTGCAGCCGGGCGTCCTCCAGGCTGATGGCCAGCCCGAGCCCGGTGCCGCCGGTCCGCCGGTTGCGGGACGGGTCGGCCCGCCAGAACCGGTCGAACACCAGCCCCGCCTCGCCCGGCCGCAGCCCCACCCCCCGGTCACGGACGGTGATAGCCACCCCGGCATCGCCCCGGGCCAGCGTCACGTCCACCGGGCGGCCCTCGCCGTGCTCCAGCGCGTTGCCGAGCAGGTTGCGCAGGATCCGTTCCACCCGGCGCGGGTCCACCTCGGCCACCGCGGGCTCCGCCGGCAGGTTGAGCCGCAGCCGGCTGCCGTGCCGGGCGGCCAGCGCCGAGGTCGCCTCGGTGACCCGGTGGACCAGCGCCCCCAGGTCCACCGGCTCGGCCTCCAGCGCTGCCACCCCGGCGTCGTACCGGCTGATCTCCAGCAGGTCGGCCAGCAGCGCCTCGAACCGGCCCAGCTCGGCGTGCAGCAGCTCGGTCGAGCGGGCCACCTCGGGTGGGAACTCGTCGCGGTGCGCGTGCAGCACGTCGGCCGCCATCCGGACCGTGGTCAACGGCGTGCGCAGCTCGTGCGACACGTCGGAGGTGAACCGCCGCTGCAGCCGGGACATCTCCTCCAGCTTGGTGATCTGCCGCTGCAGGCTGTCCGCCATCTCGTTGAACGAGCGGGCGAGCACCGCCAGGTCGTCCTCGCCGCTGACCTGCATCCGCTCCTCCAGCCTGCCCTCGGCCAGCCGGTGCGCGGTCACCGCCGCCAGCCGCACCGGCCCGACCACCAGCCGGGTGACCAGCACGGCCATCATCGCCACCAGCAGCATCAGGCTGAGGCCGGCCAGCAGCACGGTGCGCTGCACCAGCGCCAGGGCCCGTCCCTCGGAGGTCAGCGGGAAGAAGTAGTACAGCTCGATCGGCTGCTGCTGGGCGAAGACCTGGGTGCCCAGGATCAGGCCGCTGGTCTGGCTGCCGTCGACGTTGACGATCTGCCCGTAGGCGGAGGCCGGGTGGTTGTCCTGCACGATCGCGCGCAGGTCCGCCGGGATGCTGCGCGGGACCTGGGTCCGGCTCGTGGTGGTGCTCCAGACCTGACCCTGCCGGTCGACGGCGGCGATGTCGAACACGCCAGCCGGGCTGCTCTGCTGGGAGAGCTGGGTGAGCACCCGCCGGACCGTCGCGGACAGCGCGTCCTGGTTGCTCTCGTCGACGATCTTCAACTGGGACTTGGCCAGGTCTACCCGGCTGCGCACGTCCTGCTCGGCCGCGCTCTTCTTGTCGTCCAGCAGGCCGCTGCTGATCTGGTGCAGCAGGACGACGCCGAGCAGCAAGGCGAGCAGGCCGGTCAGCACCGCCACGGTCGTCGCCACCCGGAGCTGCAGCGACCGGCGCCAGCGGTGCAGCACGGCCGGTCCCAGCGGGCGGACCCGGTCCGCCAGCCGCCGGGCGGCGCTGGCCGCGCGGCGCACCGGCCGGGGCCTGGCTGGCCGGGATCTCACCGGCTGCTGTTCATCGGTTCGGCTCATGGGCTACGGCGGCCCGGCCTTGTAGCCCACGCCGCGCACGGTCAGCACGATCTTCGGGTGCTCCGGGTCGACCTCGATCTTCGAGCGCAGCCGCTGGACGTGCACGTTGACCAGCCGGGTGTCGGCCTGGTGCCGGTAGCCCCACACCTGCTCCAGCAGCACCTCGCGGGTGAAGACCTGGCGGGGCTTACGGGCCAGTGCGACCAGCAGGTCGAACTCCAACGGCGTCAGCGACACCTCCTCGCCGCCGCGGACGACCTGATGGCCGGGCACGTCGATGCTCACCTCGCCGATCGCCAGCAGCTCGGCGGGCGGCTCCTCGGCCCGCCGCAGCCGGGCTCGCATCCGGGCGATCAGCTCCTTGGGCTTGAACGGCTTGACGACGTAGTCGTCGGCGCCGGACTCCAGCCCGAGCACGACGTCGACCGTGTCGCTCTTGGCGGTGAGCATGATCACCGGGGCGCCGGACTCCAGCCGGATCGCCCGGCAGACGTCGATGCCGCTCATCCCGGGCAACATGAGGTCGAGCAGCACGATGTCCGGCTTGAAGTCCCGGTAGGCCTGCACCGCCTTCGCCCCGTCCGCCACGAACGCCGGCTCGAACCCCTCGCCGCGCAGCACGATCCCCAGCATCTCGGCCAGCGCCGGGTCGTCGTCGACCACCAGCACGCGAGCCCTCATGCGGCCTCCTTCATCCACCCATCGTGGCACGATGGCGCCGTGAGCGAGGTCGACTGGGCAACTCCGGGTGGCCGGGTGGCCGCCCCACCAGCCTCGACCGGCGCTGGATCCGAGGCGGTGCTGCTGGGCGCCGTACCGCTGGGCGCCGTACCGCTGGGCGCCGGGGCGGACCGGGCCGGGCTGAGCCCCGGGGGGATCCCGCTGCGGCCGCTGTCGGCCGGCGAGGTGCTGGACGGCACGTTCGCGACCATCCGGCGCAACCCGCGAACCGTGCTCGGCCTGTCCGCGATCTTCGTGACCGTGCAGCAGGTGGTCACCCTGGCTGCCCAGGCGCTCACCGGACAGTTGCCCACGCCGGTCCTGACCGTCCGGCAGGGCTCCTCGGCCGAGCTCGGCGCCACCGCGACCGGCCTGCTCGGCTACGTGCTGGCGGCGGTCATCGGCGCGGTGCTGACCGGGATGGTCGTCGTGGTGGTCACCGAGGACGTGCTCGGCCGGCGCAGCGACATGAGGCAGGTGTGGCGGCGGGTCAGGCCCCGGCTGTGGGCGCTGCTCGGCGCCGCGGTGCTGGCTGGGGCGCTGCCGTACGCGGGGCTGGTGCTGCTGGTGGCGCCGGGTGTCCTGCTGTGGGGCGGCTGGGCGCTGACCACCCCGGCGCTGATCGTGGAGAGGCTCGGGCCGGTCCGCGCGCTGCGCCGGTCCTGGCGGCTGGCCTGGCCGGCGTTCGGCCGGGTCTGGGGCATCCGGGCGTTGTCCTGGCTGATCGGGCTGCTGCTGCAGGCCCTGCTGGTGCTGCCGTTCGTGGCCGCGGCCGCAGTGCTGGCCAACGCGCTGGGCACCGGCCCGAACGCGCCGCTGCCGCTGCCCGCGCTGGTCCTCACCGCCGTCGGCGGCGTCCTGGCCGGAACGGTCGTGGCGCCGTTCCAGGCGGGGGTGCTGGCACTGCTGTACGTCGACCGGCGGATGCGGGCCGAGGGGCTGGACATCGGCTGGCAGCGGCAGCTCACCCAGCGCCCGGCCCGGCCACATGGCCGGGTGGCGTGAGCGCGCGCCTGGCCGCGGCTGCCTGGGCGGCGGGAGCAGCCTGGGCGGCGGCGCCGATCGACCGGGACTCGGCCCGCGAGGCGGCCGAGCGGGAGCTGTCCAAGGGCGCCTACCACGTCGACGACCCTGGCCTGCTGCGGCGGCTCGGCGAGCGGGCGCTGGACTGGCTGGACCAGCGGCTGGCCGACCTGACCGGGGTCACCCCGGGCGGGAGCGCGGGGCTGGTCGTGCTGGCGCTGGCCGCGGTCGCGCTGGCCTGGCTGGCGTTGTGGCGGCTTGGTCCGCTGCGCCGTACCCCGACCAGTGCCGCGGTGCTGCCGGCCGGCGACGGCGCGCTGTCCGCGGCAGGCTACCGGCGCCAGGCGGACGGGTTCGCGGCGGCTGGGCGGTACGCCGACGCGGTCCGGGCCCGGATGCGGGCCATCGCCCGGGAGCTGGAGGCGCGCGGGGTGCTCGAGCCCCGGGCCGGCCGGACCGCCGACGAGATCGCCCGGGAGGCCGGCGCGCAGGTGCCGGCGGTCGCCGGCCCGCTGCGGACCGCGGCGGCGCTCTTCGACGAGGTGTGGTACGGCGGCCGGCCCGCCACGGCCGGGCACGACGCGGCGCTGCGCCAGGCGGACGACGAGGTACGCCGGGCTCCGCTGGCGGCCGCCCGGTGACCTCGGCGGCGACCGGTGGGGCAGCCGGTGGGTCGGCCCGGACCGTCGTCGGGCCGTCCGCGCGGCAGGTCGGCCGGACCCTGTGGCTGCCGCTGCTGCTGGCCGGGGTGGTTCTCCTCGGGGCGCTGCTGATCGGGCTGGCCCGCACCCACGCGGCCCGCGGCGAGCTGGACCCGGACGCGGTCGACCGGGCCGGCAGCCGAGCGCTGCGGGTCCTGCTGGCGGACCGCGGCGTCCGGGTGCACCGGGCGACCACGGTGGACGACGCGGTCCGGCAGGCGGCGGGAGGTGCGGCTGTGCTGGTGCCGTTCCCGGCCCGGGTGCCGGCTGGTGGGCTGCGCCGGCTCGGCGACGCCGCGACCGCCCGGCTGGTGCTGGTCCGGCCGGACGCCATCGCGCTGCGTGAGCTGACCGGGGAGCTGCTGCCGGTCGGCGGGCTGCCAGTGGGCCCGCGACTGCCGGGCTGCGCGGACCCGGTCGCCCTGGCGGCCGGCGACGCCGACCTGGGCGGGCGGACGTACGGCGGCCCCGGCGCGCAACGACGCTGCTATGACGGGAGCCTGGTGTTCGGCCGGACCCGGGATGGCGGGCCGCTGGCGGTAGTGGGCACCGGGGCGCCGTTCCGGAACGACACCCTCGCCGGGCGGGGCAACGCGGCGCTGGCCCTGGGCCTGCTCGGCGGTGATGGCAGCGTGCGCGACCTGTGCTGGCTGATCCCCGGCCCCGGTGCGGCCGCGGGCGGCGGCGACGCCGGGCTGGTCGACCTGGTGCCGCCGTGGGTGCCGGCCGCCGCGCTGCAACTGCTGGCCGGCGGGCTGCTGGTGGTGCTGTGGCGGTCCCGCCGGCTTGGGCCGCCGGTCGGCGAGCCGCTGCCGGTCGTGGTGCGGGCCGCGGAGACGGTGGAGGGGCGGGCCCGGCTGTACCTGCGCGGCCAGGCGAGGGACCGGGCCGCCGACGCGCTGCGGTCCGGTGCGCTGGCCCGGATCGTGCCGCGGCTGCGGATGGGCGGGTCGCCGCCGGCCGAGGGGGTGGTGGCCGCCGTGGCAGCACGCACCGGCCGTCCTCCGGTGGAGGTGAGGGCGCTGCTGTACGGTGCCCCGCCCGCCGACGACGTCCAGTTGGTCGCCCTCGCCGACGCCCTCGACGCGGTGGAGCACGCCGTCCTGCGCTGACCCACCCTGTCGCGCCGATCATCGAGCTATCGGGGCTTTTAGAGATCATTTAGCCCCACTAGCTCGATGGTCGTCGGGTAGGGCGACGGGCTAGGCGCCGAGGCGGCGGAAGCGGGCTGCCCGGGCGGCGAGGCGATCGGCCGGGTCGGCCCGCAGCAGCGCCGTCAGCTCCGCGGCCAGCACCCCGCCGAGCCGGCGCAGGAACGCGATCCGCTCCTCCGCGGCGTCCGGGTGCTCCGGCACCACGTAGTCCACGATCCCGTTGGCCAGCAGGTCGGCCGACCGGACCCCCTGGGCGGTGGCCAGCTCGGCCGCCCGCGAGGTGCCCCGGTAGAGGATCGCCGCGGCACCCTCCGGCGGCAGCGGCGACAGCCAGGCGTGCTGTGCGGCCACCACCCGGTCGGCCGGCAGCAGGGCGAGCGCGCCACCGCCGGCACCCTGACCGAGCAGCACACACACCGTCGGCGCCGGCAGCTCGACCAGCTCGGCCAGGCAGCGGGCGATCTCCCCGGCCAGCCCGCCCTCCTCGGCCTCCTTGGACAGCGCCGCACCCGCGGTGTCGATCACCGAGACCAGCGGCAGGCCGAGCTCGGCGGCCAGCCTCATGCCGCGCCGGGCGGCCCGCAGCCCGGCCGGGCCGAGCGGCGCCGGGCCACGCCGGTCCTGGCCGAGCACCACGCACGGCGCCGCGCCAAACCTGGCCAGCGCGAGGAGCAACCCGGGGTCGGCCTCGCCCGCGCCGGTGCCGTTCAGCGTGCTGACCCGGCTGCCGGCCAGCTTGAGCAGCGCGCGGACGCCCGGCCGGTCTGGCCGCCGGGAGCGTTGGATGGACTCCCAGGCGGGGATGTCGGGCAGCTCGGCCGCGACCGGGCGGGCGACGTCCGGCAGCGGCAGGCGGGCGGCGGTCAGCACGTCCAGCGCCCGGGCCGCGATGTCCGGCAGTCCCTCGGCCGGGACGACGGCGTCCACCAGGCCGTGCTCGTACAGGTTCTCCGCGGTCTGCACGTCGGCCGGGAACTCCTCGCCGTACAGCGCGGCGTACACCCGGGGGCCGAGGAAACCGACCAGCGCACCCGGCTCAGCCGCGGTGACGTGCCCGAGCGAGCCCCACGAGGCGAACACCCCGCCCGTCGTGGGATGCCGCAGGTAGACCAGGTACGGCAGGCCGGCCTGTTTGTGCTGGGCGATCGCCGCGGAGATCCGCACCATCTGCAGGAACGCGACGGTGCCCTCCTGCATCCTGGTGCCGCCGGAGCATGGCGTGGCGACCAGCGGCAGCCCCTGCGCGGTGGCCCGCTCGGCCGCCGCGACCAGCCGGCTCGCCGCCGCGACCCCGACCGACCCACCGAGAAAGGCGAACTCGCAGGCCAGTACGGCGATCTGGCGGCCACGGATGCGGCCCTCGCCGGTGCATACCGCCTCGTCCAGGCCGGTCCGCCGGCGGGCGGCAGCCAACGTCTCGGCGTACGCCGGACCGGCCCGCGGCGGATCGCCGACCGGCTGGTCCCAGGACGTGAACGAGCCGGGATCCAGGACGAGGTCGAGTATCTGCCGGGCCGTAGGCACGTCGCTGAGTGTGGCGAACGCCGCCCACCCACCCCCCGTCGCCCCGTCCCGCGTGTGGTGACCACAACGCCGACAGGTCACCACACGGGCACGGCAGACAACGAAAGGTCACCACAACGCCGACAGGTCACCACACGGGCACGGCAGACAACGAAAGGTCACCACAACGCCGGATGGTCACCTCACCGCAAAGGGGCGCAGGTAGCGTTGCCGGACGTGACGACCTGGCAGCAGCCACCGCCGACCGTGCCACCCGAGCCGCCCAACGCCACCGCAGACGCCGACGCCGACGCGGCCCGGGCCGCCCTGGTACGGCTCCGCGACGAGGTCGGCAAGGCGGTGATCGGCCAGGCCAACGCGGTCAGCAGCCTGGTCATCGCCCTGCTCTGCCGCGGCCACACGCTGCTGGAGGGCGTGCCAGGCGTGGCCAAGACACTGATGGTACGGGCGCTGGCGGCAGCACTCAGCCTGGAGACCAAGCGGGTGCAGTTCACCCCCGACCTGATGCCCGGCGACGTCACCGGCTCACTGGTCTACGACGCCCGCACGACGCAGTTCAGCTTCCGCGAAGGCCCGGTCTTCACCAACCTGCTGCTCGCCGACGAGATCAACCGGACCCCGCCCAAGACCCAGGCCGCGCTGCTGGAGGCGATGGAGGAGCGGCAGGTCTCGGTGGAGGGCGACCCCCGGCCGCTGCCCGACCCCTTCATGGTGATCGCGACCCAGAACCCGATCGAGTACGAGGGCACCTATCCGCTACCCGAGGCGCAGCTCGACCGGTTCCTGCTCAAGGTGGACGTACCGCTGCCGCAGCGGACGGACGAGGTGCGCGTGCTGCAGGCCCACCACGCCGGGTTCGACCCGCGGGACCTGCGCGCGGCCGGGCTGCGCCCGGTGGCCGGTCCGGACGACCTGGCCACCGCGCGGGCGGCGGCGCGGGCGGTGCGGGCCGCCCCGGAGGTGCTCGGGTACGTCGTGGACCTGGCCCGGGCCACCCGCCAGTCACCGTCGCTGTCGCTCGGCGCGTCGCCGCGGGGCGCGACCGCGTTGCTGGCCACCGCCAAGGCCTGGGCCTGGCTGTCCGGCCGGGACTACGTGACCCCGGACGACGTGAAGGCACTGGCCCATCCGACCCTGCGGCACCGGATCGCGGTCCGTCCGGAGGCCGAGCTGGAGGGCGTCACCCCGGACGGCGTGCTCGACTCGGTGCTCGCCGCCGTACCGGTACCGCGCTGATGAGCGCCCCGCCCCGCGCAACCCTCCCAGGGCTGCCAGCTCCTCAACGCACGTGGCGGGACGCCGCGCCGCGGGATGGCACGGCGTGGCGCTGACCGGGCGGACCGCGCTGGTCGCGCTGCTGGGCGCGGGGCTGGCGCCGTTCGGCCCGGTACTGCTGTGGGCGCTCGGCGGTGCCCTGCTGGCCGGCGTGCTCCTCGACCTGGCCCTCGCCGCCCGGATCGCCGACCTGCGGCTGGAGCGCGCGGGCGCCACGACCACCCGGCTCGGCGAGACGGTGACCGTCACCCTCTCGGTAACCAACGCCGGCCGGCGCCGGCTGCGCGGCCTGCTCCGGGACGCCTGGGTGCCCTCGGCCGGCGCCACCCCGCGGGTACGCACGGTCGACGTGCCGGCGGGGGAGCGCCGCCGCTACCCGACCGGGCTGACCCCCACCCGGCGCGGCGACCGGGCCGCCTCGGCGGTGACCGTCCGGGCGTACGGCCCGCTCGGGCTGGCCGCCCGGCAGCGCCGGCACCGGGTGCCCTGGGCGGTGCGGGTGCTGCCGCCGTTCACCTCGCGCAAGTTCCTGCCGGAGAAGCTGGCCAGGCTGCGGGAGCTCGACGGCGCGGTCACGCTCAACCGGCGCGGCCAGGGCACCGAGTTCGACGCGCTGCGGGAGTATGTCGACGGCGACGACGTGCGGTCCATCGACTGGCGGGCCACCGCCCGGCGGGGCGACGTGGTGGTGCGCACCTGGCGGCCGGAGCGCGACCGCCGGCTGGTCTGCGTGCTGGACACTGGCCGCACCTCGGCCGCCCGGGTTGGCGACATGCCCCGCCTGGACGCCGCCCTGGACGCCTGCCTGCTGCTGGCCGCCGTCGCGGCGCGGGCGGGCGACCGGGTCGACCTGTTGGCCGCCGACGACGTCGTACGGGCGTCCGTCGAGGGGTTGGCCCGGGCCGAGGTGCTGCCCCGGCTGGTGCAGGCGATGGCCCCGCTAGAACCGGCCCTGATCGAGTCCGACGCCGGCATGATCGTCTCCGAGGTGCTGCGGCGGGAGCGCAAGCGGTCGCTCGTGGTGTGGTTCACCGCCCTGGACGCCGCCCCGGTCGAGTTCGGCCTGCTGCCGGTGCTCGGCGGGCTGACCGCCCGGCACACGGTGCTGGTCGCGGCCGTCGGCGACCCGACGGTGACCGCGCTGGCCAGCCGCCGCGGTGACCTCGACGCGGTCTATACCGCCGCCGCGGCCGAACGCGCGCTGGCCGACCGGCGCCGGGTGACCGCCCTGCTGAAGCGCCGGGGCGTCATCGTGGTGGACGAGCCGGCCGGAGCGTTCGCCTCCCGGGTCACCGACGCCTACCTCGCCCTCAAGGCCGCCGGCCGCCTCTGACCCCGCCCGTTCCCCACCTGCCCGCGCCGCCCGTGTGGTCACCACTCGGCGTTGTGGTGACCTATCGTTGCCCTCGCCGCCCGTGTGGTGACCTGTCGTTGCCTGCGGAAGGACTCAGGCGACCGGTGCCGCGTCGCCAGCGAGGCCGGGGTCGAGGTCGCCGGTCACGCCGGCCCGGGCCGCCCGCCGGCCGAGCAGGACGACGTACGCCAGGAAGCCCGCCTCGGCGAGCGCACCAATCCCGATCCGGGCCCACGTCGGCAGCCCGGACGGCGTCACGAAGGCCTCGATCGCGCCGCTGACCGCCAGCACGCCGACCAGCCCCACCGCCACCGTGATGGCCACCCGGCCCTCGTTGGCCAGCGCCTGCGCCCGGGGCAGCGGCCCAGGATCGATCCAGGACCAGCCGAGCCGCAGCCCGGCACCGGCCGCGACGAAGACGGCGGTCAGCTCCAGCAGCCCGTGCGGCGTGACCAGCCCGAAGAACAGGCCGGCGTGCCCCGTCCCGACCATCAGCCCGCCCACGACACCGAGGTTCGCCGCGTTCTGCAGCAGCACCCACAGCGAGCCGAGCACGGTGATGCCGAGAACCAGCGCGCCGGCCGTGACCACGGCGTTGTTGGTCCACACCTGGGCGGCGAAGGACTGCGCCGGGTGCTCGGAGTAGTAGCCGGCGAAGTCGTGCTCGACGAGCTGGCGCAGCTCGGCCGACGTACCCAGCCTGGCCAGCAGCTCGGGGTGCCCGGCCAGGTACCCCAGCAGCCCGAAGCCGACCGCGAAGAACCCGGCCGCCACCGCGACCGACCACCGCCAGGCGCGGTACACCGCGACCGGGAAGGTCTGTGTCACGAACCGTGCCGCCCCCCGCCAGGACGCCGACGGCGCGCCCACCACCGAGCTGCGGCCACGGGCGACCAACGAGGACAGCCAGCCCACCAGCGCCGGGTCGGGGAGCCGGGTCCGCACCACCGACAGGTGGGTGGCGGCCCGCTGGTACAGCGCCACCAGCTCATCCGCCTCCGCGCCGGACAGCCGGCCGCGGCGGACGAGCTGGTCCAGCCGCTGCCACTCGGCCAGGTGGGCGGAGACGAAAGCGTCGATGTCCACGGTGCCGCCCAGCCTATCCGCGCCCCCACCGCCGTCCCGCTTGTCGCGAAGATCCAGCAATACCCGCGGGCGTGTCCCGGCGGATCGTCGCGACAAGGGCTGGGTGCCCGGCGGACCAGGGCAGACTGGGGCCGTGCCCCAGATCGTCACCGGCGAGGCGGTCGCGCTCGAGCTGCGGATCGCCCAGCTTCCGTCCCGCATGGTCGCCGCGGTGATCGACTTCGCCCTGATGGGCACCGCCTTCGCCGTCCTGGCCGCGGCCAGCGGCCCGGTGCTCGGCAGCTCCGACGACGCGGCGGTCGCGGCGTACGTGATCGTGCTGCTGCTGGCGGTGTTCCTCGGCTACCCGCTGGCGCTGGAGACGGCGCTGCGCGGCCGGACGCCCGGCAAGATGGCGATGGGCCTGCGGGTGGTGCGCGACGACGCCGGCCCGATCACCTTCCGGCAGGCGCTGGTCCGGGCGGTGACCGGGTTCGCGATCGAGCGCCCCGGGCTGATGCTGGTGGGGCTCGGGTCGGCGCTGGGGCTGGCGGTCATGCTGTTCTCCGCGACCGGCAAGCGGATCGGTGACATGGCTGCCGGCACCGTGGTGATCCAGGAACGGATCGCGCCGCAGCCGGTGTTCCGGCCGTTCCTGCCGTGGCCGCTGGCCTCCTGGGCCGGCATCCTCGATCTCACCGCGGTGGACGACGGCCTGGCGCTGGCGATCCGGCAGTTCCTCAGCCGGGCCAACACGCTGTACCCGGCGGCCCGCGAGGCCCTCGGCCGGCAGCTTCTCGCCGACGTGCTGGCGCGCACCACCCCGCCACCCCCGCCGGGCGCCCCCGGCTGGGCGGTGCTGTCCGCCGTGCTCGCCGAACGGCGGCAGCGCGCCGAGCGCCGCCATCGCAGCACCGGCCCAGCGGCCGGGGAGTCAGGGGCCGGGAGGTGAGTCGAGCTCGACGAGCTCGACGCCGTCAGCGGCCACTACGACGTCTCCGGCGAGGTGTACGGCGCGACGCTGGCCGGTGTCCAGCGGTACGACGTCGTACCGGGTCACCGTGAGCGGCCCTAGGTCGGTGTCGTAGGTAGTCACCTCCCGGCACCGCCACTCCACGTCCACCGTCCGGGTGGCCAGCGCCGGGCCGGTGACCTCGACCAGCCTGGTCCGCCGGGCCTGGCCGGGCGTGATCCGCAGCAGCCGGGCGATCGCCACCAGGAAGCCCGGCGAGTTGGCCGCGAAGCCCGCCGCGGCGGCGGAGTGTTCGACGCCGTCCCGCACCCACCGCAGCGTCGTACCCTCCAGCCCGCCGCGTAGCAGCCACGGGCCGTGCCGCAGCTCGACCCGGACCTGCCGGCCGACCGAGTCCAGCGTCAGGTCGACCGCAGTCACGACAGCGCCAGCCCCGACAGCGCCAGCCCCGTCGACCCCGGTGCTCGTGTACCGCCACCCTGCCGGGCCGGCCGCGCAGGCGAACGCCTCGACCCGCCCGTCGACCAGGTAGCGCCCGCGCGGCATCGGTCAGGCCCGGCTCAGGACCCGAACTCCCAGGAGTCCAGGTACGCCTGCTGGGCCGGGGTAAGGGTGTCGATCTCGATGCCCATGGAGGCCAGCTTCAGCCGGGCCACCTCACGGTCGATCGTGGCCGGCACATCGTGCACGCCCGGCTCCAGGTTCTCGTGCTCCTTGCACAGCCACTCCAGGGTGAGCGCCTGGTCGGCGAAGGACAGGTCCATCACCCCGGCCGGGTGGCCTTCGGCGATGCTGAGGTTGGCCAACCGGCCCTCGGCCAGCAGCATCACCCGGCGGCCGTCGGCGAGCAGGTACTCATCCAGCGACGGCCGGACGTTCTTCCGCTTGCCGACCGCGTTGCGCTCCAGCCAGCGTACGTCGATCTCCACGTCGAAATGCCCGCTGTTGGCCAGGATCGCGCCGTCGCGCATCACCGCGAAATGCTCGGCCCGCAGCACGTCCTTGTTGCCGGTCACCGTGACGAAGAACTCGCCGAGGGTGGCCGCCACCGCCATCGGCAGCACGCGGAAGCCCTCCATGGTGGCGTCCAGCGCGCGCAGCGGCTCGACCTCGCAGACCACCACGTCCGCGCCCATCCCGCGCAGCCGCTCGGAGACGCCCTTGCCGCAGAAGCCGTACCCGACCACGACCACGGTCTTGCCGGCCAGCAGCGAGTGGGTGGCCCGGCAGATCGCGTCCACGGTGGACTGCCCGGTGCCGTACCGGTTGTCGAACATCCGCTTGGTGGCGGTGTCGTTGACCGCGACGACCGGGAACCGCAGCGCACCGGCCCGGGCCATCGCGCGCAGCCGCACCACCCCGGTGGTGGTCTCCTCGCAGCCGGCGCGGATGCCGTCCAGCAGCTCGGTGCGGGCGGCGTGCAGGGTGTTGACCAGGTCGCAGCCGTCGTCCAGGACGAACTCCGGCTCGCTGTCCAGCACCGCGTTGATGTGCACGTAGTACCCGGTGAGGTCGACGCCCTTGCGCGCGTGGACGTGCACGCCGTACTCACAGACCATCGCGGCGGCGGCGTCATCCTGGGTGGACAGCGGGTTGGAGGCGCACAGGTGTACGTCGGCGCCGCCGACCACGAGGGTGCGCATCAGGTTGGCCGTCTCGGTGGTGATGTGCATGCAGGCCGCGACCCGGGTGCCGGCGAGCGGCCGCTGCACCGCGAAGCGGTCCCGGATCTGGCGCAGCACCGGCATGGCCCGGTCGGCCCACTCGATGCGGGTGATGCCCTGCTCGGCAAGCGTCAGGTCGCTCACGTCGTAGTCGGACACGCGGCTCGCTTCCCGTCAACATGGCTCACCCTCGTGGGCCGGAGTCGCCAGCACCGTGCCACCCGACCTGCGGCGGCACGGTGCTGGCCACCTGCGATGTGTCGCCTACCGGCCGGGTCAGTACCGGTAGTGGTCGGGCTTGTACGGGCCCTCTACCGGCACGCCGATGTACTCGGCCTGCTCGGGGGTGAGCTCGGTCAGCATGACGCCGAGCGCGGCTAGGTGCAGCCGGGCCACCTTCTCGTCCAGGTGCTTGGGCAGGGTGTAGACCCCCACCGGGTACTCCGAGGTCTTCGTGAACAGCTCGATCTGCGCGATCACCTGGTTGCTGAAGCTGTTGCTCATCACGAACGACGGGTGGCCGGTGGCGTTGCCCAGGTTCAGCAACCGGCCTTCGGACAGCACGATCACCGAGTGGCCGGCCGGCCGGCGCTCATCCGGCGGGAAGCGCCACTCATCCACCTGCGGCTTGATGGTGACCCGCTCGATGCCGTCGGTCTTGGCCAGCCCGGCCATGTCGATCTCGTTGTCGAAGTGGCCGATGTTGCCGACGATCGCCTGGTGCTTCATCCGGGCCATCTGCGCGGCGCTGATGACGTTGAGGTTCCCGGTTGCGGTGACGAAGATGTCCGCGGTCTCGACCACCTGGTCCAGGGTGCTGACCTGGTAGCCGTCCATCGCGGCCTGCAGCGCGCAGATCGGGTCGATCTCGGTCACCACGACCCGGGCGCCCTGGCCGCGCAGCGACTCGGCGCAGCCCTTGCCCACGTCGCCGTACCCGCAGATGACCGCGACCTTGCCACCGATCAGCACGTCGGTGGCCCGGTTGATGCCGTCGACCAGCGAGTGCCGGCAGCCGTACTTGTTGTCGAACTTCGACTTGGTCACCGAGTCGTTGACGTTGATCGCCGGGAACAGCAGCGAGCCGGCCCGGGCCATCTCGTACAGCCGGTGCACCCCGGTGGTGGTCTCCTCGGTCACGCCCATGACGCTGGCGGCGAGGTCGGTCCACCTGGTCGGGCTGGCCGCGAGCGAGTCGGTCAGCAGCCGCAGGATGACGGCGAGCTCCTCCGACGACGCGCCGGCCGGGTCGGGCACCTCGCCGGCCTTCTCGTACTCCACACCCTTGTGCACCAGCAGAGTGGCGTCACCGCCGTCGTCCAGGATCACGTTCGGCCCGGCACCGTTCGGCCAGGTCAGCGCCTGATCGGTGCACCACCAGTACTCCTCCAGTGTCTCGCCCTTCCAGGCGTAGACCGGCACGCCGCGCGGCTCGTCCGGCGTGCCAGCCGGGCCGACCGCGACCGCCGCGGCCGCGTGGTCCTGGGTGGAGAAGATGTTGCAGCTTGCCCACCGGACCTGGGCGCCCAGCGCGACAAGGGTCTCGATCAGCACGGCGGTCTGCACGGTCATGTGCAGCGAGCCGGTGATCCGGGCCCCGCGCAGCGGCTGCGTCGCGGCGTACTCCGCGCGAATCGCCATCAGGCCGGGCATCTCGTGCTCGGCCAGCCGGATCTCGTTGCGACCGAAACCTGCCAGCGACAGGTCAGCCACCTTGAAGTCCCACGGGAACGTTACGGCCTTCGTCATCAACTCTCCTGAACCGAGTCGGGACGGTGGTCCCGGGTCTGCCGCTGCGAGGTGCCACGCCGGGTTGGGGTACCGCGGTGAGCGGCCCGGCGGGCGGCGACCTCCAGCAGTTTCTCGTGCTTGTCCTGCTCCCAGCGCAGCCACTCGCTGTCCGGTACGTCGTCCGGGCGGGCCGGAGTGGCCTCGAACCACTCCTCGACCGCCCGGCGCAACGGCTCCTCGCCCCGCAGCCGTAGCGCGAACCCGACGTCCTGCAGGCCGATGTCGTAGCGCTCCAGCAGCTCGCGGAGGGTACGCAGCCGCTGCAGCTCGGCTGGCCCGTAGAGCCGGTACCCTGAGCCGGACCGGGGGGCGTCGATCAGCCCGATCCGCTCGATATAACGCAGCATCCGCGGTGACCAGCCCGTGGTCTCCGCTGCCTCGTGGATCGTCAGGACATCCATCTTAAGCATCAAGCTTAGCAGAAGAATGTCAAGGTTGCCCGTCGGCGCGATCCTCGCCGAAGATGCACTCGAACCGCCCCAGACGGTACCTTCCCCCGAAAGCATGACGCGTCCGGGGTGGCGGTGGTGATCGGATCCCAGCGGGCAAAATGGGCTTCCGTCGCGTGCTCGCCTGCCGATCTCGGGAGCGCGACGACGGCACGAGCAACAGACGACGACACCAGCAACGACCCAGCAACGACAGTGGCGACCCTAGACGGACGGACAGCCGACGTGTATGACGACTCGCCGACCCGCCGGGCGGGCGGGCAGATGTCCGACGAGCTCGCCCGTGAGCACGTCGAGACGCTGCTCGCTGCCGCGCGGGAGCTGGCTGACGCCTGCACGATGATCGCCAAGCAGTTGCGCCCGCCGTCGGGCGGGCTCGCACCGCCGGCCGGGCGGGTGCTTGGTCCGGCGCGCTCCCCGGCCTCCGTGGCGGCCGACCTGCTGGAGCAGACCGCGGACTCCACCGGCGAGACCCGGCGGCTGCTGGCCGCCGTGCTGGACGCCCTGGTCGGCTCGCCGTCGTCGACGACGACGGCGAGCCGGGCACCGTCGTTGGTCATTCCGCCGCCCCCACCCATCCACGTCCCCACGGAGCACACCATGCAACCCGATGAGTCGCTGTCCGGCCGGGGGGCCGACGAGCCACCCATGGTCAGCACGTGGAGCCCGGCGTACGGGGGGTCGACGCCGTCGACCGGCGGGTCGTTGTTCGCCCACGGCAGCGCCCAGGGGCTGGACGGCGGTGTCCACGGCCGGCACGCGCTGGACGAGACCGGCGCCTGGCGGATGGCCGACATCTACGGGCCGGGCGGCCGGCACTCCACCGAGAACGGGTTCGGCGGGGACGACTACGGCGGGCTGGCGGGCTCGGCGGTGAGCGATGTCCTCGGCGCTATCCCTTTGGCCCGGACAGCATCTGGCGCCGAGCTTGCGACCCCTGCCGAGTCGGTTCCTCCGCCGCCGTTCTCGGCAGAGTCGGTCCCCGCCGCGTTCACCTGGGCTCCCGGTACCGGCCGGGAGTACGGCGAGCCGCCCGACCCGGGCCTGCTCGCCACGACCGTGCGCCAGGTCGAGGCGTCCCGGCGGCACCTCCAGGCGGCCCTACTCACCCTGCGCGAGGCACTCGGGACGGGTGGCGACGTGTCGCTGTTAGCCCTGGTGGAGCGCTCGTTGTCCGCCGTCACGGCCGCCGCCGACCAGCTCCGCGACGCGCTTGACCCGGAGCACGCCGAGCAGGTGCTGCCGGGCGAGGCGCGGTACTGCTGCGCGATGCCGTGGGAGCGGCTCTCGCTGGTGCCGGCGTTGGTGGCGCTGGCCCCGGCCACCGTGCCCGGCGCGACCAAGATCCTCACGGCCCTGGGCTACGACGCCTGGGAAGGGGCCGCGGTGGACGGTCAGCCCCAGGTCGGCCTGGCCGGCCAGCGGTACCGCGGTCGCGTGGTGCTGCAACAGCTCCGGCTGGCCGGCAGCGGTGAGTGGCAGCTCTACCTGGACTGGGCCGACAGCCACGGCCAGCAGCGGTCGGACGTGGAGACCCTCGGTCCGGCCGAGCTGACCGACGACGAGGTGGCCCGCCGGGTCGACGACGCCTTCCGCCGCCGCCTCTCCTGACCCCCTGAGGTCACCACACCGCCGACAGGTCACCACACGGGCCGCCCGGGCAACAACAGGTCACCACACCGCCGAGAGGTCACCACACCGCTGGCGGGGGCGAGGGCGGCCGGCGGGGCGGCGATCACGTCATGTTGGTGGTGGCGCGGAAGAGAGCGCCGCTGCCGGCCAGGGTCACCTTCTGCGCGCTCGCCGGCAGGTATGCCGACTCGCCCCGGGCCAGCAGCACGGAGCAGGCAGCATCCGAGCGCGCCCCGACCACCCCGTCGGACACCGCGGACACCTCGACCGAGCCCTCGACGCACAGCAGGATCTGCGGCTGGCCACCGTCCACAACTGACGGAATGTCGGTCAGCTCGATCCGGGACAGCCGGAACTCCCGGACCGGCACCCGGTAGACCAGCTCCCCGCACGGCGCGCGGTACGGCGTGACCAGCGACGGCGGGCCGTCGGAACAGTCCAGCACCCGCAGCAGCTCCGGCACGTCGACGTGCTTGCCGGTAAGCCCGCCACGCAGCACGTTGTCGGAGCTCGCCATGATCTCCACGGCGGTGCCGGACAGGTAGGCATGTGGGCTGCCTGGTGGGATGAACATCGCCTCGCCAGGCGCCAGCACGACATAGTTCAGCAGCAGCGCGATGACCACCCCTGGGTCTCCGGGGTACCGCCCGGCCAGCGCCGCGACCTCACGCCGAGCCGCACCGAGCTCACCGTCCGGATGAGCGCGGCAGGCCGCCGCCACCGCGTCCACCAGCGCGGACCGCGGCTCGGTCGGCGCGGTCAGGATCGCGGTCACCACCCGGTGCAGCCCCGCCGGCCCCGGCTCCGCCCGCAGCGACTCCACGTACGGCGTCAGCGCCGGCACGCCGAGCCCGGCTAGCAGCCGCACCGTACCTGCCACCGGCCGGAACCCGCCGAACGCCCGGAACGGCGTCAGCGCGCAGACCAGCTCCGGCTTGTGGTTAGGGTCCCGGTAGTTGCGGTCCGGCGCGTCGATCGGGACGCCGCGCGCGTTCTCCGCCGCGAAACCCCGTCGTGCCTGCGCCAGGGTCGGGTGGGCCTGGATCGACAGCGGCTCCGCCGCGGCCAGCACCTTGAGCAGGAACGGCAGCTTCGGCCCGAGCTCCGCCGCCACCGGAGCACCGAGCTCGCCGTCCGGGTCGGCCTTGACCCGGTCCAGCAGGCTGCCGGCACCGTCCAGAGTGGACGGTGCGGACGGGTGCGCGCCCATCCACAGCTCCGCCTGCGGCGCGCCGGTGGGCGGCACGCCGAGCAGCTCCGGGATGGCCGTGGTCGACCCCCACTGGTACGGCCGGATGGCGTTGGTCAGCCGGTAGATCACCGTGTTGGTTCCCTCACGACGTCGGCTCCGCGACGGTGGCCGGAGCGGGGCGGTACAGGTCCGGTTCGAGGTAGATCACCTGGGCGGCCGGCTCGGCGGCGCGGATCCGGCGCTCGGCGGCGTTGATCTCCGCGGCCACCCGCGCCACGTCCGGCGAGCCGGCGAAGGAGATCTTGGCCGCGACGAGCAGCTCGTCCGGGCCGAGATGCATGGTACGCAGATGGATGATCTTCTCGATCGCACCGCCGACCAGCGCGGACCGGATCCGGCGCAGCGCACGCGGGTCAGCGGCCTCGCCGATCAGCAGGCTCTTGGTCTCCACGATCAGCACAGCCGCGATCAGGCCGAGCAGGATCCCGATGCCGACCGTACCGATGCCGTCCCAGTACGGGTCGCCGGTGATCCACGTCAGGCCGACGCCGAACAGCGCGAACACCAGCCCGAGCAGCGCCCCCGCGTCCTCCAGCAGCACCACCGGCAGCTCGGGCGCCTTGGCCCGCCGGATGAACACCGTCCAGCTCGCCTTGCCCCGGATCCGGTTGGACTCGACGATCGCGGTCCGGAACGAGAACCCCTCCAGCCCGATCGCGACGACCAAGACGGCAAGCGCGACGACCGGCCGCTCCAGGTCGTGCGGGTGCAGCAGCTTCTGCACGCCCTCGTACAGCGCGAACAGCGACCCGAGGGAGAAGATCACCAACGCGACCACGAAGGCGTAGAAGTACCGGTCCCGGCCGTAGCCGAACGGGTGCTCCTCGGTGGCCTCGCGGCGGGCCCGGCGCTGGCCGACCAGCAGCAGCCCCTGGTTGCCCGAGTCGGCCGCCGAGTGCACCGACTCGGCCAGCATCGACGACGACCCGGTAAGTAGGAACGCCACGAACTTGGACACCGCGATCCCCAGGTTCGCCGCCAGCGCGGCGACGATGGCCCTGGTGCTGCCTCCGGTACTCATCCCTCGATCCTTCCGACCCGGGACCCTAGCCCTCGCCCAGCCGGACGCCGGCGGGATCGACTCCGGCCGCTAGTCCACAGTAGACAGACGCGAAGTCGGCCAGCGCCAGCACCGACGCCAGCCGCTCCAGCGGCTCTTCCCCTTCCGCGATCAGCTCACTCACGCCGATCCCGCCGTCGGCGGCCCGCCGCCGGGCCAGCTCGACGTAGCGCCGGGACAGGTCGTCCTCGGCCAGGTCGTCGCGCAGCAGCACCAGCCGGGGGCGCGGCAATGCGGACTCCGCGACCCGGTCGCGAAAGAAGTCGTCCATAGCGGAAAGTGGTACGTCGAGGACGCCGCCAGCCTCCCGGGCCGCGGCCGGGAGGGTCCCCCAGACCGCCACCCGGCCGGCGTTCCCGGCAAGCTGTACGGCGAGCCGGCGAGCCGCCACCCCGGCCAGCGGCGTGGACCCCCACACCACCGCCGGACCCGAGCCAGCCAGCTCCAGCCCCAGCGCCTTGCCCGCGTTGACAAACGTCTCGCTGCCCGGCCGGCACCGCTCCGCGGCCACGTCGAGCGCGTCCGCGGCAGCGCGCAGGTCGATGTCGGTGAGCCGTATCAGACCGGCGTGGGCGGCGCCGATGAGCACTGGCGTGGCCAGGCTCCAGAACAACGCCCGGCTCGGCCCGCGCAACGGCAGCCCGACGTACGGCGAGCGGCCCCGGGACGCCACCGCCTCGGCCAGCGGGGTGCCCGGCGGGCCGACGCCGAGCATCGGCACGCCGCGCCGGACGGCCATCTCCACCGTGGTGAGGGTGCTGTCGTCGGTGCCGGTCTGCGAGACGACCAGAAGCACGTCCGCCGGCCCGACCCACAGCGGCAGCGGCTGGCCGCTGAGCGTCACGACCGGCGCTGGGGCGTCCGGGCCGGCCAACGCCCAGAGCAGGTCGCCGAGCGCGGCCACCGGCCCGTCGGTGACCAGCACCGCGGCCCGGGGCGGCACGCCACCGGACGGATCGCCGACACCGGCCTCGGTCGTGAGCTGGATGGCCTCGCGGAGCTGCGGCCCGGAGGTGGCGACGGCGCGCAGCATGCCCCCCGGGTCGGCGGCGGCGAGGCGCTGCGGGTCGTCCAGCAGGGCCTCGTCAACGGGTTTGTAGGTCATCCGGTCACGAGCCCGGCCGGCGAGCTTCGTCGACGAGCAGCACCGGGATGTCGTCGCGAACCGGGTAGGCCAGGCCGCAGCCGGTGCAGGCCAGCTCGCCGGCCGCGTCGTCCTGGCGGAGCGCGGCATGGCAGTCCGGGCAGGCCAGGATCTCCAGCAGCGCGGGGTCGAGGTTCATCTGAGGGCTCCCTTCAGGCACGAACGACGGCGAGCACCTCGTCGCGCAGCGACGCCATCGCGCCCTCGTCCGGCCCCTCGACGTTCAGCCGCAGCAACGGCTCGGTGTTCGACGGGCGGAGGTTGAACCAGCTCCCGTCGGGCAGCCGCACGGTCAGGCCGTCCAGATGGTCGACGCGAGCGCCGTCCCGCACCGCGAACGCCACCTCGACCGCGGCCAGCCGCCCGGTCTGGTCACCCACCCGCGAGTTGATCTCACCGGAGGCGATGTAGCGGACGAGCTCGCTGGTCAGCGCGGACAGTGGCCCATCCTGCTCGCCCACCGCAGCCAGCACGTGCAGCGCCGCGAGCATGCCGGTGTCGGCCCGCCAGAAGTCACGGAAATAGTAGTGCGCGGAGTGCTCGCCGCCGAAGATCGCGCCGGTCTCGGCCATCCGCTCCTTGATAAAGGAGTGCCCGACCCGGGTCCGGATCGGCTTGCCGCCGTGCTCGACCACGATCTCGGGCACCGCGCTGGAGGTGATCAGGTTGTGGATGATCGTGCCGCCAGGCTCCTTGGCCAGCTCCCGGGTGGCCACCAGGGCGGTGATCGCGCTGGGCGAGACGGGGTCGCCGTGCTCGTCGACGACGAAGCAACGGTCAGCGTCACCGTCGAAAGCGAGCCCGAGGTCGGCGCCATGCTCGCGGACCGCGGCCCGCAGGTCGACGATGTTAGCCGGGTCGAGCGGGTTGGCCTCGTGGTTGGGGAAGGTGCCGTCGAGCTCGAAGTACAGCGGAACGATGTCCAGTGGCAGGGCGGCCAGCACGGCGTCGCCGAGCACCGCGGGCACGGTGTAGCCACCCATCCCGTTGCCGGCGTCGACCACGACCGTGAGCCGGCGGATGCCGGACAGGTCGACCAGGCCGCGCAGGTAGCGCGCGTACTCGGTCAGCAGGTCACGCTGGCTGACCGTGCCCGGCGGGCCGTCGTACGCCGGCAGCCCGGCGCCGTCCGGGCCGTTGAGCGCCGCCTCGGCCATCGCCCGGATGTCGGCGAGGCCGGTGTCCTGCCCGACCGGTGCGGCACCGGCCCGGCACAGCTTGACGCCGTTGTACCGGGCCGGGTTGTGGCTGGCGGTGAACATCGCGCCGGGCAGGCCGAGCTGGCCAGAGGCGAAGTACAGCAGGTCGGTGGAGCCCAGCCCCGCCTCGACCACGTCAGCGCCCTGGCCGGTGGCCCCGGCGGCGAACGCCGCGGCCAGGCCGGGTGAGCTCGGCCGCATGTCGTACGCGGTGACGATCGTGCGCGCGTCGGTGACCCGGACGAAGGCCGCGCCCAATGCTCGGGCGACGTCCTCGTCGAGGTCATCGGGCACGACGCCGCGCACGTCGTAGGCCTTGACGATCGACGACAGGTCTCGCATGGGCGTCCCTTCGGGCTCGCGTACGGCGCCGCCGAGCCTACAGCGCGGCACCGACCGGACCGGCAGCCGACCGGACCGGGCGCCGGGCTACCGGCTAGGGTCCGGCAACGCCCGCAGATGGCCGCGGCGACCATTCGCCGGCCCCCCGGGAGGTCCGGCCGCGGATCCGGCGGTCGCGGGCCGCGGCTCGGACCGGGCCGCCTCACGCACCGCGTTGGCCAGCGCCTCCAGGTCGTCGCCGGTTGGCGCCGGCAGGGTGAACTCGCCCTCGTGCCGCACGACGTCCCACCCCTTCGGGGCGGTCAGCCGCACGGCGTGTGCCTCGCACAGGTCGTAGCTGTGCGGCTCGGAGTACGTCGCAAGCGGCCCGACCACGGCGGTGGAGTCGGCGTACACGTACGTCAATGTCGCCACCGCTGGGTCGCTGCACCCACTCCGGGAGCAGCGCCGGACATGCCTCACGCCGGGTACGTTAGCCCGCATCCGCCCCGCGTGGCGGCACTGGCGTGTCGTGTCGCGCACCCGTTCGGGTGGTGGGCTGGTACGGCGTTACAGTGCGGCCCATGTCGAGCCCTCCGCTCCGCCGCGGCACCCCCGGGCAGAACGTGTCCCGGCGGTCCCGCCGGGCCCGGCGGGACCGCCGTGGCCGGGGGATGCGCGGCGCGCTGGTGCCGCCGGAGGTGCCGCTGGCGCGCAGCCGGGCGGAGCAGTTCGACGACCTGGTGCTGGACGCGGTGGAGCAGCTTGAGAACCGCTGGGCCAAGGAGCTGGAGGGGGTGGAGTTCGCCGTCGAGGACGTGCCGTACGTCGCACACGTCTCGGCCGACGAGGTAGTCTACGGCACCGAGGTGCTGGAGGACGGCAACGTGCCGCTGGCCCGGCTGGTCCCGGCGGGCCGGGACAGGGCCGGCAAGGCCACCCCGCCCCGGATCGTGCTCTACCGCCGGCCGCTGGAGGTACGCGCGGTGGACCGCCCGGACCTCGCCGACCTGGTGCACGACGTGGTGGTCGAGCAGGTGGCGAACCTGCTCGGGATCGACCCGGACGAGGTCGAGCCGGACTGACCGTCCCGGCCTGCCCGGCCGGGACCGCGCCGGCCCTGGCCAGGGCCTGGCTAGACCGCCCGGCGACGCAGCCGTCGCCGCTCCCGCTCGCTCAGCCCGCCCCAGATGCCGAACCGCTCGTCGTGCGCGAGCGCGTACTCCAGGCACTCGCCGCGGACCTCGCATCCGCCGCAGATCTTCTTCGCCTCCCGGGTGGAACCGCCCTTTTCGGGAAAGAACGCCTCCGGATCCGTCTGCGCGCAGAGCGCACGCTCCTGCCACGTCTGCTCCTCGCCACACCCATCCAGATCTACAAGATCATCAACCATGGTGTGTCGCGCGGGCTCACTCATCGTGGGGCCCTCCTAATACCTCGACCCGCCCCGTGAAAACTTCGGTGAGGAATGACACCGCTGTGATTACACACGTGTCGTTATACGCAAGTCAACCTGGGATCTGCTAGAGACCAAAGGCTCTGGGCCGCGATGTTCATCACTCGGCCGGGTGATGACGACGGCGGAAGGGTGCCAAGCCGCGAGCCCCTTACCCTGTACCGCGCAACGAGCGCGGACCCCGGAGGTTGCGGTGCTTCGGGCCGGGCCGGCGGGCCATCGGCGTGTCAGACCAGCGGCAGCGCGGCCCGGCCCGAGCCGGCCTCGCGGTCTCCGCCATCCCCTGCCGGCTCGGCGGCCCGGTCGGCCGCGAGCGCTGCGGCGAGCCGCTCGGCCGGCACCTCGCCGTACGTCGTGGTGCGCTGCCGGGCGGGCCGGCCGATGCCCGCGGCGATCCCGACCAGCTCGCCGACCGACTTGCGCGAGCCGTGCCGGGAGCCGGCCATCCGGCTGATGGTCTCCTCCATCAGCGTGCCGCCGAGATCGTTCGCGCCGCCGGCCAGCATCCGCCGGGTTCCCTCGACGCCGAGCTTGACCCAGGAGGCCTGGATGTTGTCGATCCGGCCGTGCAGCAGCAGCCGCGCCATCGCGTGCACGGCCCGGTCCTCGCGCGGCGTGGGCCCGGGGCGGGCGAGGCCGGCCAGGTAGACCGGCGCGTTGTGGTGCACGAACGGCAGCAGGACGAGCTCGGTGAACCCGCCGGTGTCGTCCTGGATCCGGGCCAGCAGGCGCAGGTGCCCGAGCCAGTGCCGCGGCTGGTCCACGTGGCCGTACATCATCGTGGCGGACGAGCGCAGCCCGACCCGGTGCGCCGTGCTGACCACCTCGACCCAGGCCGCGGCGGGCAGCTTGCCCTTGGTCAGCACCCACCGCACCTCGTCGTCCAGGATCTCGGCCGCGGTCCCCGGGATGGTGTCCACACCGGACTCCCGCGCCGCGGTGAGCCAGTCCAGGATGGACAGCCCGGTGCGGGCGACGCCGTTCGCCACCTCCATGGGGCTGAACGCGTGCAGGTGCAGGCCGGACACCCGGCGCTTGACCTCGCGGGCCAGGTCGAAGTACGCCGTGCCAGGCAGGTCCGGATGGATGCCGCCCTGCATGCAGACCTCGGTGGCACCGGCCGCCCAGGCCTGCGCGGCGCGCTCGCCCACCTCGGCCAGCGACAGGGTGTAGGCGTCCTGGTCGCCGGCCCGCTGGGCGAACGCGCAGAACCGGCAGCCCGTGTAGCAGACGTTGGTGAAGTTGACGTTGCGGTTGACCACGTAGGTGACCGCGTCGCCGACGGCGTCGCGGCGGACCGCGTCGGCAAGCTGGCACAGCGCGTCCAGGTCGGTCCCGTCGGCGTGCAGCAGGGCCAGAGCGTCCACATCGGACAGGCCGGCCGGGTCGCGCTCGGCCGACCGCAGCGCGGCCTGGACGTCGGCGGCCAGCTTCGGCGGCGCGGCGGCCGGGCGGACCCGGTCGCCGACCGCGGCCCAGTCGCCGTACACCTCGTCGAAGTCGCCGCGCCGGTCGGCGGACCGGCCCGACGTGTCGACCTCCCGGTGCAGCTCGGTCCGGCCGGTCGAGGCCCAGCCGCCGTCCGGCTCCTGCCAGGGCCGGCCCCGCGGCACGGCGCCGGCTCGGGCCAGGCCGTCCACATCGGACAGGGCCCGGACGTGCGGCAGCAGCCGCGGGTCGAGCCAGGGTACGCCGGCCGTGACGTACGGCGGGTAGACGGTGAGCCGCTCGCGCAGGGCGTAGCCAGCCTCGCCGGTGGCGGCGGCCAGCGCGTCGAGCCGTGGCCAGGGGCGTTCGGGGTTGACGTGGTCGGGGGTGAGCGGGGACACCCCGCCCCAGTCGTCGATCCCGGCCGCGATCAGCTCGCGGCACCCGGCCGGCTCGACCAGGTTGGGCGGGGCCTGGAGCCGGGCCGACGGCCCGAGCACCAGCCGGGCCACCGCCACCGTGGCGAGCAGCTCCGGCAGCGGCAGGTCGGCGTCGGCACGCATGGGGGTGTCCGGCTTGGCCCGGAAGTTCTGCACGATCACCTCCTGGACGGCGCCGTACTCCCGGGCGACCCGGCGGATCGCGAACAGCGACTCCACCCGCTCTGCCGCCGTCTCGCCGATGCCGACCAGAATCCCGGTGGTGAACGGGACACCGACCCGGCCGGCGTCCTCCAGCACCCGCAGCCGCACCGCCGGCTCCTTGTCCGGGCTGGCGTAGTGCGGCCCGCCGGGCTCGGACCACAGCCGGGTCGCGGTCGTCTCCAGCATCATGCCCATGCTCGGCGCGACCGGCTTGAGCCGCTGCAGCTCGGCCCAGGACAGCACGCCAGGGTTGAGGTGCGGCAGCAGGCCGGTCTCCTCCAGCACCGCGATCGCGCAGGCACGCAGGTAGTCCACGGTGGACCCGTAGCCCCGCTGGTCCAGCCACTCCCGGGCCTGCGGCCAGCGCTCCTCCGGCCGGTCCCCGAGGGTGAACAGCGCCTCCTTGCAGCCCAGCGCGGCGCCGCTCCGGGCGATGTCCAGCACCTGCTCGCGCTCCAGGTACGGCGCGGGCAGCCGGTGCGGCGCGGTGGCGAAGGTGCAGTAGTGGCAGCGGTCCCGGCACAGGCGGGTGAGCGGGACGAACACCTTGCGGGAGTAGGTGACCACGCCCGGCCGTCCGGCGCTGACCAGCCCTGCGTCGCGGACCCGGGCCGCCGAGGCCATCAGGTCGGCCAGGTCGGTGCCGCGGGCGGCCAGCAGCACCGTCGCCTCGGTCTGGTCCAGGCTCACGCCGTCCCGGGCGCGGCGCAGGGCGCGGCGCAGGGCGCTCGCGGTCGGCGTGGGAGCCGGGGCAGCAGCGGGTGCGGGTGGCGGCAGCGGAATGGGGGACCTCGGCGGCTCTGGCACGGCATCGACCCTATTCCGTGGCCCAACCGCCCCCGCACCGGTGTGGTCACCAGTACGCCGTGTGGTCACCTGTCGGTGGCGTGAGACCCCAAGAGGTCACCACACGGCGTTGAGGTCACCACACGGTGCTCGCCGGCCCCGAGAGGTGACCACATCACCGAGAGGTGACCACATCGGCGAACACAGCGAGTTAGCGGGCTGGGCCACATCACCCGACCGGGGTGTCCGCATCACTGACCGCGATCCTCCGGTGGGTCAGGCCACCAGATCGGTGGCTTTCGCAAGCCGTAGGGAATCTGCGACAGTGGGTAATTGAGCTAGCACCTACTCGCCGGCCCAGCCGGGGGGCAGTTGGGGGATCGATCCGGGTGTCACGACACGCGCGAGCAGCGGTCCAGACGAGGTCCGCGCGTCCCGCGGGCCTCACCTGCCTGCTGATCGGCATCACCCTCTGCCTCGGTGCCGCCGCGACCTGCATTCTCATCCCGTACGCCGACCCCGGCAGCCGCGACATCCGGGGCGCGCTGTTCGGCTGCGCTGGCGCCCTGCTGGTTTCCGCCATGTTGCTCACCTGGGCGCACCGCCGGATGTACGCCGAGCTGGTCAGCCTGCATGCCGAGACCCAGCAGACCCTGTCGGACAAGCACTCGATGGCCGAGGCGCTGCGCCGCGAGCGGGACTTCACCTCCACCGTGCTGGACACGGCGGGCGCGCTGGTCATGGTGTGCGACCGCACCGGCGGGATCGTGAAGTTCAACGACGCCTGCGAGCGGCTCACCGGGTACATGGAGCAGGACCTGCTCGGCCGACCGATGTGGGCGGTGCTGCTGACGCCGGCCGACGGGCGGATCATGCGGGCCTCGATGGAGGCACTGGACGGCGGCCGGCTGCGGGTCCGGGCAGACGCCTCACGCCGTATCGAGGTCACCTGGCGGGACCGCGGCGGTGGCCAGCACCAGGTCGCGTTCACCGTCACGGTCCTGCTCAACCACGTCGGCGAGGTCGACTACTTCGTGGCTACCGGCGTCGACGTGACCGAGCAACGGCGGAACCACGAGCACCTGCTCCAGCTCGCCACGACCGACCCGCTGACCGGCCTGGTCAACCGTGCGACGTTCCACGGCACGCTGTCGGTGGCGCTCGACCCGGCCAAGGGCGGACACGGCGCGGCGCTGCTGTTCTGCGACCTGGACGGGTTCAAGCGGATCAACGACACCTGCGGGCACGCGGCGGGCGACGAGCTGCTGATCGCGGTCAGCCAGCGGTTACGGCGCCAGGTCCGGCAGCACGATGTGGTCGCCCGGCTCGGCGGCGATGAGTTCGTGCTGCTCTGCCCCGCGCTGGACGAGATGTCGGCCCACCGGCTGGCCGACCGGATCCGCAAGGCGATCTGCACACCGTACGGGCTGACCGGCGGCACGGTGAGCGTCGGCGTCAGTGTGGGCGTGGCGGTGGCGCAGGCCGGGGCCGACCCGGAGGCGGTGCTGGCCGAGGCGGACGCGGAGATGTACCGGGTCAAGCAGCGCTCGAAGTCCAACCGGTGGACCCTGCCGCCGTCAATGCAGGCCCCCCGACGCTAGCCGAGCCGAACGTAGGATCGCGAAATCACTGATCTCGTGGTTTCGTGACCGCGAGATCAGTGATCTTCCGGGACTCGTCGGCGACATGCCCCGAGTGGTGTCCACGGGGGTCTGACACGATGTCCGGGTGCGCGTGGTCACCCTTGCCGGCGGTATCGGCGGCGCCCGCTTCCTGCTCGGTGTCCGGGCGGTGCTGGATGACGTCCCGGCCGCCGACCTCACCGTGATCGGCAACACCGGCGACGACGTTACCCTGCACGGGCTGCGGATCTGCCCGGACCTGGACACGGTGATGTACACCCTCGGCGGCGGCATCGACACCGACCGCGGCTGGGGCCGGTCCGATGAGACCTGGCAGGTCAACGAGGAGCTGGCCGCGTACGGCGTCGAGCCGACCTGGTTCGGGCTGGGCGACCGGGACGTCGCCACCCACCTGGTCCGCACCCAGATGCTGGACGCTGGCTACCCGCTGTCCGCCGTGACCGAGGCGCTGTGCGCGCGCTGGCAGCCCGGCGTGCGGCTGTTGCCGATGTCCGACGACCGGGTCGAGACGCACGTCGTGGTCGACCTCGACGGTGGCCGGCGGGCGATCCACTTCCAGGAGTGGTGGATCCGTTACCACGCCGCGCTGCCGGCAGCCGGCTTCGTGCCGGTCGGTGCGGACTCCGCCAAGCCGGGCCCGGGCGTGCTGGAGGCGATCGCCAGCGCGGATGTGATCCTGCTGGCACCGAGCAACCCGGTGGTCAGCGTGGGTTCCATCCTGGCCGTGCCCGGGATCGGCGCCGCGGTGCGGACCGGGCCAGCACCGGTCGTCGGGCTGTCCCCCATCGTCGGCGGTGCGTCGGTCCGCGGCATGGCCGACGCCTGCCTGGCCGCGATCGGGGTGGAGACGTCGGCGGAGGCGGTCGGCCGGCACTACGGCGCCCGGTCCGGGGGCGGGCTGCTGGACGGCTGGCTGGTGGACACCGCCGATGCCGGTACGGCGGTGGACGGCGTGCGGGTGGCCGCCGTACCGCTGCTCATGACCGACCCGGAGGCGACCACCGCGATGGCCCGGGCCGCCCTCGACCTGGCCGGTGAGCTAGCCGGTGAGCTGGCCGGTGAGCTGGCCGGTGAGCCGCGGCGGGAGCCCCAGCCGGAACCCCCGCCGGGGCGGCGCCGGTGATCGAGGTCCACCCGGTGCGGGGGCTGCCGGAGCTCCGGCCCGGTGACGATCTGGCCAGCGCGGTCGCGGCGGCCACGCCCTGGCTGCGCGACGGCGACATCGTTGTGGTCACCTCCAAGGTGGTGTCCAAGGTGGAGGGCCGGCTGGTGCCGGCGCCGGCCGACCCTGCCGGGCGCGAGGCCGTCCGGCAGGCGGCGATCGACGCCGAGACGGTGGCCGAGGTGGCCCGGCGGGGCAGCACCCGGATCGTGCGCACCCGGCACGGGCTGGTCCTGGCCGCGGCCGGCGTCGACGCCTCCAACGTGGCGACCGACGAGATCGCCCTCCTGCCGGCCGATCCGGACGCCTCGGCCGCGCGCCTGCGGGCCGGGCTGCGGGCGGCCCTCGGGGTGTCGGTGGCCGTCGTGGTCAGCGACACCCTCGGCCGGGCCTGGCGGGTGGGGCAGGTCGACGTGGCGATCGGGGTGGCCGGCATGCGCGCGGTCCGTGACTACGCCGGTGAGAAGGACTCCTTCGGCACGCCACTGCGGGTGACCGCCATCGCGGAGGCGGACGAGGTGGCGGCCGCGGCCGATCTGGTCAAGGGCAAGCTGGCCGGCGTACCGGTGGCGGTCCTGCGTGGACTGTCCACAGTGGACGACGGTTCGACCGCGGCGGAGCTGGTGCGGCCGCCGGCGGACGACCTGTTCGCCCTGGGTACGGCGGAGGCGCGGGCGCTCGGCCGGCGGGAGGCGGTGCCCGCCCGGCGGTCCGTGCGGCACTTCGACGGCCGGTCGCCAGACCCCGACGCGGTGGCCCGGGCGATGACCGCGGCGGTGACCGCGCCGGCTCCGCACCATACGGCGCCGTGGCGGTTCGTCCTGGTGGACCGGGCTCGGGAGCGCCTGCTGGCCGCGATGCAGGCGCAATGGGCGGCCGACCTGCGTGGGGACGGCCTGACCGCCGAGCAGGTCGCCCGCCGGCTGGCCCGCGGTGACATCCTGCGGCAGGCGCCGCTGGTCGTCGTCCCGTGCCTGGCCGGCGACGGCATGCACCGTTACCCCGACCAGCGCCGGTCCACCGCGGAGTGGACGATGTTCTGCGTCGCGATGGGCGCCGGGGTGGAGAACTTCCTGGTGGCCCTGGCCGCGGAAGGGCTCGGCTCGTGCTGGGTGTCGTCGACGCTGTTCTGCCCGGATCTGGTCCGGTGCGAGCTCGACCTGCCGGTCGGCTGGCACCCGATGGGAGCGGTCGCAGTAGGCTACCCGGCCGGACCGGTGCCGGACCGGCCAGACCGGGACGTCGCATCGTTTGTGGTGCACCGATGACCGGCGACCGGGCCGTTGACCGAGCCAGCAACCTGCACGAGGACCTGCGCCGGGTGCTGACGGCCTACCGGGACACCGACGAGTCCCAGCTTTCGGTGCGGGAGGCGATGCTGGCCTTCCTGGCGGCCCGGCCGGACGCGGCCCGGCGCTCGTGCGTGCCGGGGCACTTCACCGCGAGCGCGCTGGTGGTCGACCCGTCCCGCCGGGCGGTGCTGCTGACCCTGCACCCCCGCGTGGGGCGGTGGCTGCAGGTCGGTGGGCACCTGGAGGACGATCCGTCCACTGTGGACGCCGCTCGCCGGGAGGCGGTGGAGGAGAGTGGGATCGCCGACCTGGTGCTCGATCCGGAGCCGCTGCACCTGGCGGTGCACCCGATCACCTGTTCGCTCGGGGTGCCGACCCGGCATCTGGACATCCGCCTGCTGGCGGTCGCCCCGGCCGGTGCCGAGCCGGTGATCAGCGCGGAGTCGTTGGACCTGCGGTGGTTCCCGCACGACGCGCTGCCCGACCCGCTGGCCGCCGACCTGCCCGAGCTCACCCGCCGGGCACTGGCCCGGCTCTCCTGACGCCGCTACACCTGACCCGGGCAGGCGGTCAGATGACGCGGTAGTCGCGGGCCGGCAGCCGGGGGCCGAACCGGGGCTTGTCCACCCCGGCTAGCTCGACCAGCCGGACCACCCGCTGCCGGTGCGGGGCGTACGGCGCCAGCAGGGCCAGCATCCCGGCGTCGTCTACCGGCCGGCCGAGCAGCGCCCAGCCGACCAGCCCCGGGATGTGGTAGTCGCCGACGCTGACCGCGTCGGCATCCCCGAACGCCCGCTGCGCCACCTCGGCCGCCGTCCACGGCCCGATCCCCGGCAGTGCCCGGAGCCGGTCCAGAGCCGCGGCCGGCGGCAGGCCGACCGCCTCCTCCAGCCGAGCAGCGACCGCGCAGGCCCGCCGGATGGCCTGCCGGCGCTGGGGGGTGACGCCGGCCCGGTGCCAGTCCCAGTCGGCCAGCTCGCGCAGCACGGCCGGCGTGGGCGGTACCCGCATCCCGGCGGGCGCCGGCCCGGGCGCCGGCTCGCCGTACCACCGGCACAGCTCCCCCCAGGACCGGTGGGCCTCCGCCCCGGTCACCTTCTGCTCCAGGATCGCCGGCACGAGCTGGTCGAGCACCAGCCCGGTCCGCGGCATCCGCAACCCAGCGTGCCGCCGCCACGTCTCGCGCAGCAGCGGATGGGCCGGCGCGAAGCCGGCGACGTCGTCGGCCGCGCCGAGCAGGTCGGGTACGGCGGCCAGCGCCCACCCCGCGCCCGGCCCCCACGCCTGCGCCCAGACCTCGCACTGGGCCCCGGACCCACCTTGGGCCCCGGACCCACCTTGGGCCCCGGACCCGACGCGGTGCAGCGCCAGCGTGGCCGGGCCGTCCGGGGTGACCGCGACCCGCCAGAACCGGCCGCCGCCGACCCGGTGCGCCGGATCGGCCGGGCCGCGGACCAGGCAGCCGAGCGTGGCGCGCAGGTCCACCGCCCAGCCCGGCCGCCAGGTCCGCCCGTCCGCGCTCACCCGGTGCTCACCCGGTGCTCGCCCGGCTGGCGCTCAGAGGTACCGCTCGCCGTACTGCCGCCCGACGTCCGCGACTAGCCGCTTGACCTGCTCGGCGTCGGCCCGCGAGCAGATCATGGTGACATCCCTGGTGTGTACGACGATCATGTCGCGCAGCCCGACGGCGGCCACCAGGTGCTCCGGCTGGTCGCTGACCACGATGTTGCCAGCCGAGTCCAGCAGCGCGGTGGCGGCCCGCACCGCGTTGCCGGCCCCGTCACCGTCCACAATGGACGCCAGCGCCGGCCAGGAGCCGATGTCCAGCCAGCTCACCGGCAGCTCGACCACGAACACCTGCGCCCCGCCGCGGCCTTGCGCGGCCGGCTCCAGGACGGCGTAGTCGATGCTGATCTTGGGCAGGGTCGGGTACGTCGCGGCGAGCACGCCGGCCCGGTCCGGGCCGTCCCAGGCCGCCGCGATCCGGGCCAGGCCGGCGTACGACTCGGGCAGGTGGGTCTCCAGCTCGGCCAGCACGGTGGCCGCCCGCCAGACGAACATCCCGGAGTTCCAGTAGTACCGGCCACTGTCCACATAGGACCTCGCGGTCGCGGCGTCCGGCTTCTCGCGAAACGCCGAGACCCGGTAGCCGGCACTGGCCAGCGGCCCGCCACGCTCGATGTAGCCGTAGCCGGTGTGCGGCGTGGTGGGTACGACGCCCAGCGTCACCAGCCCGTCCTTGTGCTCCTCGGCCAGCCGGAACGCAGTGTCCAGCCGCTCGGCGAAAACCTCGACCGGCTCGATCACGTGGTCGGCCGAGACGAACGCCACAACCGCCTCCGGGTCGCGCCGGGCAAGCACCGCGGCCGGCAGGCCGACGGCGTTGGCGGTGTCCCTGCCGCACGGCTCGCCGATCACGTTGTCGGCGGCCAGGCCGGGCAGGTTGGCCAGCACGGCGGCACGGTGCGCCTCCGCCGTACAAACGAGGATCTGCCCGGCCGGCAGCACCGCGGCCAGCCGGTCGAAGGCCAGCCGCAGCAGGCTCCGGCCGCCCGCCAGCTCCAGGAGCTGCTTGGGCCGGGCCGCCCGGGACATCGGCCACAGCCGGGTGCCCGCGCCACCGGCCATGATCACGCCGTACCGCACTAGGTTTCCCTTCTCCCGCATTTCCGCCGCGACCGTCGAGCTGTCGAGGGTGCCCAGAGGTTAGCTACCCCGACATGTCGATGGGTCAGCGGGCGGAGCCAACCTCGGGCACCAGCCGGGCCAGGGCCGCCCGGCCCGCCAGGCCGCCCCGCAGCACCAGCCGGAGCGGAAGGTACCGCCAGCCGGGGTACCGGCGGGACAGGTACAGGTAGGCGCTGCGGTGGTGCGCGGCGGCCATCGCGGCCCGGTGACGCCGGGTGGCGTGCCCACCCTCGTGCGTGACCACGGCGGACGGGACGTAGACGTTCTGCCAGCCAGCCCGGCCGATCCGCTCACCCAGGTCGAGATCCTCGAAGTACATAAAGTACGCCGGGTCGAAGCCGCGGACCGCGTCGAACGCCTCCCGCCGCAGCAGCAGGCAGGAGCCGGACAGCCAGCCGACCGGCCCCTCGCTCGGCGTGCCGCGCTCCTGCCGGTAGGCCCGCGTCCATGGGTTGCCCGGCCACCACCAGCCGCACAGCGCGTGCCCGATGCCCCCGCCGAGCGACGGCAGTGCCCGCCCCGAAGGGTAGCGCGACCCGTCCGGCCGCAGGATCAGCGGCCCGACCGAGCCGGCCCGGGGCCAGCGGCCGGCCGCGGCCAGCAGGGCGTCCAGCGCGCCGGGCTCGAAGCTCACGTCCGGGTTGGCGACCAGCACGTACGGCGCGCTGGTAGCGGCGGCGCCGTGGTTGGCGGCCCGGCCGTAGCCGAGGTTTCCGCCGGTCGGCAGCAGCCGGACGCCGGCCCGGCCGGCAGCCCGCTCCGGCGCGCCATCGGTCGAGCCATTGTCGGCCAGCACCACCTCGTACGGGCTGGCGGTGGCCTTCTCCAGGGTGTCCAGGAAGTGGTCCAGCATCTCGCCCGGCGAGTACGTCACCACCACGACCGCGACGGTCGGCGACGTCACCGGCTGGCCGCTCGGGCGTACGCCGCCAGATGCACCTCGGCGCTGGCGGACCAGGTGAACTCACCCGACCTGACCACCGCAGCCTCGGCCAGCCGGCGCCGCCGGTCCGCGTCGTCCACCAGCGCGACCAGGCCATCCGCGATCGAGTCGGAGTCGGCCTCGGTGTAGGCGACCGCGTCGCCGCCGACCTCGGGCAACGACAGCCGCGGCGTGGTGAGCACCGGCGAGCCGCAGGCCATCGCCTCCAGCACTGGCAGCCCGAAGCCTTCGCCGTGGCTGGGGTAGGCCACCACGAGCGCCCCGCCCAGGTACCCGGGCAGGTCGGCGAAGCGCAGGTAGCCCGGCCGGAGCACCCGCAGGTGCGACGGGACCTCGGCGATCGCCTGGTCGATGTCGTCGTCCCAGCCGGAGCCACCGGCCAGGACCAGGGCGGGCGGATCCTCGCGGGCGGCGAAGCCCTTCACCCAGCCGCGCACCAGGGAGGGCACGTTCTTCCGCGGCTCCAGGGTGCCGAGAAAGGCGATGTACTGCGTGCCGTGCAGGCCGAGCCGGCGCTGCACCCGTTCTTTCTCCACCTCGCTCGGCACATGAAACGCCTCGTGGTCAACGCCGTGGTAGGCCACGTCGATCAGGGTGGGGTCGGCGGCCAGCACCCGGACCAGCTCGTCCCGGGTGGCCTTGGAAGGGGCTATACAGCGGCTAGCCCGGTGCAGCGCGTTCTTGATCGCGGAGCGGAAGAACGGACCCTTGACCGTAGTGTGCACCTCGGGCTGGGTGAAGAACGTGACGTCGTGGATCGTCACCACGACCGGCCGGCCGGGCCGCACCGGCATGGTGTAGTGCGGGCAGTGCAGGACCTGGGCCTCCACCTGCTGGGCCACCACCGGCAGGCCGGCCTGCTCCCAGGCCAGCCGCGCCGGCCGGTGCGAGATCGCGGTGGGGCCGGGCAGGATCCGGGCGGCCGGCGCCAACCGGCCGTACCGCTCGGCGTCGGCCCGCTGGCAGACAATGGCCAGGTCGGCGTCTGCCGAGCCCAGCGCGGAGACGAGCCCGTCGACGTAGCGTCCAACTCCGCCGCGATCGGCGGGAACGGCCGTCGCGTCAACGAGGACGCGGGGCGCGCGGTCGGACACGGACACTCCTTGGCTCACTTCTGACAAACGTCAGTTTCCCGTCCTGCTCGGGCAGTTCGCCGCACAGCCTACGCCGCGCACAGGCGGGCATGTTCCCGCGCCCACGCCGCGTGGCGCGGTCGGGATAGCCGACTACAGATCGTCGTAGAGACGCCACAGAGCGCGGCCGGACGCCGTCCAACTGAACTCCGCCGCACGTCGCCGGCCCCGCTCGACCAGGCCGGCGCGTAGCTCGCCGTCGTGCACGACCTGGGCCAGCGCCTCGGCCAGGGCCGCGTGGTCGTCCCGGGGGACGACGAGCGTCGCCCCGCCGCCGACCTCGACCAGCGCTGGCGCGTCCGAGCTGACCACCGGCACCCCGGCCGCCATCGCCTCCAACGGCGGCAGCCCGAACCCCTCCGCCCGGCTGGGCGCGGCCAGCACGGTGGCCCGGGACAGCACCACCGCCAGGTCGGCGTCCGGGAGGCGTCCGAGCAGCCGGACCCGGTCCGGACGCAGGCCGAGCTCGGCCGCCTTGGCGAGCGGGTCGACGCCGCCCCAGCCGGGCTGGCCGACCACGACCAGGGGCAGGTCGGGCGCCTTGGGTGAGGCGAGCGCGGCGAGCAGCACGTCCAGGCCCTTGCGTGGCTCCAGGGTGGCCAGGCTCAGCAGATAGCCGCCGTCCGGGAGGCGCAGCCGGACGGCCCGCTCGGCGGCGTCCGGAGGTGGGGTGAGGCCGGCGCTGACGCCCTCGCTGATCACGGCGATCCTGCGGGCGGCGGCCGGGAAGATCGCTGCCAGCTCGGCGGCCACGGCATGGGTGGGTACGACGATCCGGTCGGCCGCGCGGGCGGCGTACCCGATCGCCCGCTGGTGCCAGGCGACGCCGCGCGGGGTGAGCGTCCCGGGGTGAGTCCAGGGCACCGTGTCGTGCACGGTCACGACGAGCGGCCGGCCGCTGGCCCGGCGTGGGGCCAGCGGGGTCGGGGCGTGCACGAGGTCACCGCGCGGGGTCGGGCCGAGGCCGCGCTCCCAGGCGATGACCAGTGCCCGCCTGGGCAGCGGCAGGCGGTGCGGGCCGCCGGCGCTGGGGATCCTCGCTGCGGCCGGGTCGCGGTGGTACGCCGTCCAGCCGGTGACCGTGCTGCCGGGAGGGGCCGTGGCGGCAAGGGCGGTGGCCAGCTCGCGGGCGTACCGGCCGGTGCCGCCGGGGACCGGGGCCAGGCACTGCTCGAGCACGATGGCGAGACGGGTCACGGCCGGTCACGATAGCCGCCCGACCCACCTCCCCGCCGCCTGTGTGGTCACCTCAACGCCGTGTGGTCACCTATGGGGCGCCGCGGACCACGTGTGGTCACCACAACGCCGAAAGGTGACCACACGGGCGCCGCAGACAACGACAGGTCACCACAACGCCGAAAGGTGACCACACGGGGGGACCGTGGTGACGGGCGAGGTGCTCTGATGGCAGGATCGGCGATGGAGGTGGCCCGTGCGTATTGGTCTGCAGATTCCTGATTTCACCTGGCCGGGCGGTCCGGCCACGATGGGTGCCGACCTGGCCGCCATCGCCCGGACCGCGGACGAGGCCGGCTTCGATCTCCTGGCGGTGATGGACCACCTGTTCCAGATCGGGCCAATCGGGCCGCCAGAGAGGGACATGCTCGAGGCGTACACCACGCTCGGCTTCCTGGCCGCGCACACCGAGCGGGTCGAGCTGCTCACCCTGGTCACCGGCGTGGTCTACCGGGAGCCCGGACTGCTGGCGAAGATCGTCACGACCCTCGACGTGCTGTCCGGCGGGCGGGCCTGGCTCGGCATCGGCGCGGCGTGGAACGAGGAGGAGGCGCGCGGGCTGGGCCTGCCGTTCCCGCCGACCGCCGAGCGGTTCGAGCGGCTGGAGGAGACGCTGCAGATCTGCCTGCAGATGTGGTCGGGCAACGAGGAGCCGTTCGAGGGCAAGCACTACCGGCTTGACCGGCCGCTCAACGTGCCGCAGGCGCTCAGCCGGCCGCATCCGCCGATCCTGGTCGGCGGCAGCGGGGAGAAGAAGACACTGCGGCTGGTCGCGCAGTACGCGCAGGCCTGCAACCTGTTCCCCAGCCCAGAGCTGCCGCACAAGCTGGAGGTGCTGCGGGAGCACTGCGTCACGGTCGGCCGGGACTACGACGAGATCGAGAAGACCGCATATTTCGTCTTCGACGTGGGCGAACGCGGCGAGAAGGTCGCCGAGACGATCGCCAGCCTCACCCGGCTGGCCGGCCTGGGCATCCAGACCGTGATCGGCGGGGTCGCCAACGTGCACACCCTGGAACCGGTGAAGATCATCGGCCGCGAGGTCATCCCCGCGGTCAGAGACCTGTAGGCAGGTCCCGTCCGTACGGCGGCGTCCGGCCGGACGCCGGCCGTCAGCGCCGGCGGAAAACCAGCCGGATGAACGTGTAGTCCAGCCCCATGCGCTGCCAGTGCACCGGCCGGGACTGGTGCTCGGTAGCGAGCTCGCCCTCAAGATCGAGACCCTTGTCGCTCGCCAAGGTCACTAGGTCCTTGATCTCGGCGGGCGAGAAGATGTGCACCGGCTGGCCGTAGGCAAGGTGGTCACTCGTGTCCGGCGGGTCCTGGTCGTAGTCGGTGGAGACCACCAGCAGGCCCCCGGGCTTGAGGATCCGGGCCGACTCGGCCAGGAACGGCTCCAGCGGCACGCCATGCTCGATCACGCTCATGCAGGTCACCGCGTCGAAACGGCCGTCCGGGAAGTCGGTGCCGGTGATGTCGCCATACCGGAACAGCACGCCGTCGTGCCGCACGTCCGCGCCGAACTCCAGGTTGTTGCCCACCAGGTCGGACAGGCCGTACAGGCGCAGCCACGGCAGCACCGAGGAGTACCGCGCGGCCCCGGCGTCCAGCACCGAGGCGGCCGGGCCGCACTCCGCGAGCACGACGCTCACCGCGCCGAGGGCGTCCCAGTTCTTCGGCCGGTCGCGGTGCAGCGGCAGCCGCAGCCGGCGGCACTCGCGCACCGCCGCCTGCCACTCCGCGTGCGTGCGCAGCACGTCGGTCGGCGGCACCGGCTCAGGGCGCGGCCGGCCCTGCGGGTAGCGGCGCGCCTCAAGAGTGCGCTGGGCAGCCACCCGGGTCCACAGCACGTTCTCGGCCGCCCGCTTGGCGACGGCCAGGACGCGGCCACCGGGGGGTGCGGCATTCGGCATCGGATCTCCTACTCGGTACGGGTACGGCGGGACGCCCAGAAGGCGCCGAAGGCGAAGTCGACCCCGGCCATCACGACGCGGGACACCAACGCGACCGCCAGCGCCTGCGGCCGGGCCAGCGCGGCGGCTAGCGCCAGCACCAGCACGGTATCCCGGACGCCGGCGCCGGCCGGGGCCGGGATGAACAGCACGCCGAGGCAGTAGGCGAACGCGAACCCACCGACCGCCAGCGGCAGCGTCCTGGCCGCGTCGACGTGGTAGCCGAGCACCAGCAGGTAGCAGTGCAGGCCGAGCAGCAGCCAGTTCAGCACCTGCCAGCCGGCCGCGCGCACCATGCCACGGACGGTCGGCGCCGCCTCCAGCGGCTGTTGGCGGACCGTCCGGAGCAGCAGGTTCAGCCCGCTGGTGACGACGCGCGGATGTAGCGCGGCGAGCAGCACCGGCACTGCGAACGCCGTCCACCAGTACCGCCGTAGCGCGCCGGTCGCGCCCACCGGCAGCAGCGTGAACGCCACCGACAGCCCGACCGCCAGCGACAGCACGATAGCCAGCAGGCCCACGGCGAACGACGACCGGCGCGGCACCCGCAACGCGCGGCCGAGCTCGACCTGGGCCAGCATCGGCCACACCGACCCGGGCAGGTACTTGCCGAGCTGGCTGATGAAGAACACCCGGCTGGCCTGGCCGACCCGCAGCGGCGACCCGAGGTCGGCCAGGATCGCCCGCCAGGCCATCATCGCGGCGAGCATGCCGGCCGCGCCGAGCGGGATCGAGCCGAGCACCGGCAGCCAGCCCATCTCGCCGAGCGCCCGGCCCACCTCGGCGGCGTGCCGGGCCACGAACAGCGCCCCAAACGCCACCACGGCTACACCGAAGCCGACCTTGGCCCACCGGACCGGACCCCAGCGGACCGGGCGCTGGCGGTGCCCCTGGCCGCGGCGCCGGCCTCCGGACGGCGGGGCGGCCATCTCCTCGTCGGTAGTCGCGGCGTCGGTCACTGCCGCGCCGCCCGCCGCCCGGCCGTACCGCCGACGGTGAGCAGCGCGTCCAGGTAACCGGCCCACTCCGGCGCCGGGTCCACCGGCGGCACGCCCGCCCGCAGCTTGGCCGGCATCGCCTCGGCGTAGAACCGGCGCAGCGCCGTGGCCAGCGACGTCACGTCGTCCGGCTCGCACAGCACGCCGTCCACCCCGTCCCGGACGTCGGCCGCCGCCGTACCGACCCGGGTCGCGATCACCGGCACGCCATGCTCGAAGGCGAGGAAGGTGTTCAGCGACGCGGTGGCGGTGCGGTAGGGCAGCACCAGCGCGTCCACGTCGACGAACAGGCCGGGGACGTCGGCGCTGTCCACGTAGCCGGGCCGCAGCTCGACCCGATCGGCCAGCCCGAGCTCGGCGACCAGTGCCTGGGTTGGCTCCGGCCCGCCCCAGAACTCCCCCGCGACCCGCAGCCGCACCTGCTCGGGCACCCCCTCAGGCTCAGCCGCCAGCGCGCGCAGCAGCACGTCCAGCCCCTTGTACGGCCGGACCAGCCCGAAGAACAGCAGCCGGTGGTGCGGCTCGCCTGGCCCGGCGGAGCCCACCGCGGCGTCCACGGACGACCGGGACGCGGTTGCCACCAGCAGCGGGGCCATGTGCCGGACGGCGACCGGCCGGTCGGTCAGGCCGCGGGCAATCTCGCCCTGAGCGGCGGAGTGGGCCAGCACGCCGTCCACGCGGGACAGCACGCCGCGCATCAGCCGGACGTCGACCGCCCGGCGCTCGTGCGGCAGCACGTTGTGGCACTCGGCCACGACCCTCGTCCGGCGGTCCCGTCCCAGCCCGGCCAGGATGCCTCGGTACGCCGGCATCTGCACCGGCGTGACCACGACGAGCACCACCAGGTCGTGGCCGCGCAGCCGCCGGCCGAGCCGGTACCAGGAGTCCGGGCGGCGCCAGGACAGTGCCCGCGCGGTGCCCGGGTACACCGGCAGCTCCGGCTCGCGCACGGTGAGCTGGCCGGGGTAGAGCAGCCGGGGGTACTGGTGCGACCAAGACTCCAGCCGGACCTGGTGGCCGGCGCGGGCCAGCTCGTGCGCCAGCGCGGTGGTGTACTGCGCGACCCCGCCCTTGTAGGGGTGCGCCGGCCCGACGACGGCGATGCGCACTAGTCGGACCTCGATCGGACGATCAGGTCCGCCAGCAGCGCCACCGACGCGATGATCAGACCGGTGACCAGCAGCAGCAGCGTGTTCGTAGTAATCCGGAAGTGGTAGCGGACGACGTCCACGATGGACTTGACGAACCCGAGGCCGAGCAGCCACAGCGCGACCGGCATCAGCACCTTGATCGGGTTGAAGTACATGACCATCCGCAGCACCTGCAGGATGTAGCGGTAGGCGTCCTTGACGAAGTGGAACTTCGACGAGCCGGCCCGCTTGGCGTAGTCGATCGGGATGTAGTCGACCGGGTGCTGGTTGGACAGGAACGACATCGTGATCGTGGTGACGCAGGAGAACCCGGGTGGCAGCAGCCGCAGGTAGGGCAGCGCGACGTCCCGGCGGATCGCCCGCAGGCCAGAGTTCAGGTCCGGGATCTTGGTGGCGGACAGCCGCTCGGCGACCTTGCGGATGACCCACTTCGCCGGCACCCGGAGCACCTTGTGGGTGCCCTGCTCGGAGGTCCGGGCACCGACCACCTGGTCTACGTCCGGGTGGTCCAGCAGGTACTGGACGAACTCCGGGATCCGCTCGTTCGGGTAGGTCATGTCGGCATCGGTCCACACCACGATCCGGCCGTAGGCCTCGCGGGTGCCGATCCGGCGCGCGGTGCCCGACCCGCCGTTGCGGCGGAACGGCATCAGCCGCATGTGGGGGAACAGCGGCAGCGCCTCCTGCAGGACCTCCAGGGTGTCGTCGGTCGACTTGTCGTCAATGACCAGCAGCTCGTAGGAGAAGCCGCTGGCGTCCATCGCCTTGCTGATCCGCTCGACCTCGAGCATGACGTGGTCCTGCTCGTTGTAGCAGGGCAGCACGATCGTGACGTCGAGGCTGTTCGGCCCGGTCGGGCCGATGCCGCTCTGGGTGCTCGCGTGCGGGTGCGGGACGGTCTGCGTGGGCGGCAGGTCAGCGGCGTGCGGTACTGCCGGCTGCGTCGCTGGTGCCTGGGGCGCTGGCGGGTTGGGGGCGGGTGGCTGCGTCGCTGCGGGGGCTGCGCCGGTCGATGGGACGGCGGTCACGGGCGAAAACTCCTGACATGGGGGTGCTACAGTCCGCGGGCGTCCGTCGGGCCCGCTCGGCGAGCAGAGGATACCGGCCCTCCCCGTACGCCCCCCAATCCCGCCCCATACGCAACCCTGGCCGGACGCGCGGCACCGGGTCCAGCCGTCCCGCTGAACGCCAGACCCACGTCTCGTTTGGCGAGCGAGATGTGGTGGGACCGCATCGGGCACTGGACGGGCTGATCGTGGCCGGCTGCTAGATTCCGGCGGCGCCGAGCCACGAGGAGCGACCGCCGTGGGTGAGTTCTGGGAGTACCGCAGGGCGATGCGCTCGCTGCGCGGCGGCCGGGAGACCTCGGCGCGGGCGTTCTACGGCGGCGTGCTGCGGCACCGCGTGCTCGGGCGGCGAGCCATCTGGATCGGCTCCCCCACCGTGCTGGACGGCGCGGGCCGGATCGCGGTGGCCGCCGGGGGGGCGCTGCGGGTGGGGCTCGGGCCGTTCGGGCTGACCAGCGCGGACGACCACTCGGTCATCCGGGTCCGGCCGGGTGCGACGTTCGCCGTCGCCGGAATGGTGAGCCTGCAGCGCGGGGTGCGGGTCGTGGTCGACTCCGGGACGCTCACGATCGGGCACGGCACGAACGTCAACGGGCTGACCAAGATCCTGGTCGCCGAGTCGGTGACGATCGGCCGGGACTGCACGCTCTCATGGGACGTGCAGGTGCTGGACAACGACTTCCACACCATCACGGTGGACGGCGAGCCGAAGCCGTCGCGGGCGGCGATCGTGATCGGTGACCGGGTGTGGGTGGGCACCCGGGCGGTCATCCTCAAGGGCGTCACGATCGGGGACGGTGCCGTCGTGGCGGCCGGTGCCGTGGTCACCCGCGACGTCCCGGCCGGTGCCGTGGTGGGCGGCCTGCCTGCCAAGGTCGTCGGCACCGCCGACTCCTGGGCCTGAGCGCTGAGCGTCTGACCCGAATCCGCGAGTGGTCGGTTGGTGGGTTCGGGTGGCCAACTATGGGGCATGGCCACTTGCCGGGCCTGGCGCCGAGGCAGGGCGTGGGGGGGTTGGGTGGCCGCTGTCCGGCGTGTGGCGCCGGTGCTCGTCGTGCGGCGGCCACCGTGTCGTGCTGTGTCATGCGGTTCGTTTTCGGTGTCGGTGGTGTCGGATGGGTTTCCGCTCCGGGTCGACTGATGGTGGGGGTAGGAGCTCGGGTAGTCCGTCTGCTGCTATGTGTACGTCCCAGCCGTTGTGGTGGACGGCGCGGTGGTGAAAAGTGCACAGGAGGACGCCGTTGTTCTGGTCTGTTCTGCCGCCGTTGGCCCAGTGGGTGCAGTGGTGGACCTGGCACCACTGGTAGGGGCGGTCACAGCCGGGGAAGACACACCCGCGGTCGCGGAGAACAATGGCGCGGCGGGCCGCGCCGACATAATGGCGGGAGCCACGGCCGAGGTCCAGCACCTGGCTTTCCCCGCCCAGGACGGCGGGGATGATGTTTGCGTCGCAGGCGAGGCGGCGGACCTGGCTGGCCGGGAGGATGTCGCCGGTGGGCAGCGTGCCGGCGCCGGTGGCGGCGGCCAGCTTGTCATACGGCATGGTGACGATGAGGGTGGGGCGTTCGCCGCCGTTGTCGGGCAGCTCCCCCATCCGCAGGGACCGGTCTGCCAGGTCCACCAACGCGTCGGCCATCCGCTGCCCGTGGGTGCGTTCGTCCCGCACGCCGGTGTCGGGGTCGGCGGGGCGGGGCGCGGCCAGCGGGTCGAGGGCGACGCGGAGGGTTTCGGCGCCTTCGGTGTCCAGGAGCCCGCAGATGCGCTTGAGCCCTGGGCCGGCGGGGGAGATGCGCAGGTCCCGGCGGGTGTGGGCCTCGGCGG
>Ga0307470_10000059_pt1 | contig 78615 bp, 70 predicted proteins | sample atmos_gasesAM3C__FD_204565 | JGI IMG/M metagenome (GOLD analysis project Ga0307470, IMG submission 204565) | Hardwood forest soil microbial communities from Morgan-Monroe State Forest, Indiana, United States - atmos_gasesAM3C_05 | ecosystem: Environmental > Terrestrial > Soil > Temperate forest... | reverse complement strand
AACGGCGGCGAACGCCCCACCCTCATCGTCACCATGCCGTATGACAAGCTCGCCGCCGCCACCGGCGCCGGCACGCTGCCCACCGGCGACATCCTCCCGGCCAGCCAGGTCCGCCGCATCGCCTGCGACGCCCACATCATCCCCGCCGTCCTCGGCGGCGAAAGCCAGGTGCTGGACCTCGGCCGCGGCTCCCGCCATTATGTCGGCGCGGCCCGCCGCGCCATCATCCTCCGCGACCGCGGCTGTATTTTCCCGGCGTGTGACCGGCCGTACCAGTGGTGCCAGGTCCACCACTGCGTCCACTGGGCCAACGGCGGCAGAACCGACCAGAACAACGGCGTCCTCCTCTGCGGACACCACCACCGCGCCGTACACCACAACGGCTGGGACGTCCGAATAGCACACGACGGACTACCCGAGCTCCTACCCCCACCATCAATCGACCCGGAGCGGAAACCCATCCGACACCACCGACACCGAAAACGAACCGCATGATCCGGCAGACCCGATGCGTCCGGGGCGCTGGCCGCCGTGCTCACCGCGATCCCGTACGCCCTCTTCCGGACGCTCAGCTTGGCGGGGTGGTACTGCCGGTCGTACTACGTGGATGCGGCCTGCCCGGGCGCGGTCACGCTGGCCGCGGCGGCCGGGCGCGGGGCGTCCGGGTGCTCCAGCGGCGGGCCGTCCACCGGGCAGGCCCAGTGGCGGTCGGGGGCCGTACAGGGCACGACCGGCCGGCGGATCGTCAGCCAGGCCAGCAGCCCGCCGGCCGCGAGCAGCGCCGCGCACTGGGTCAGCGCCACGCTGAAGCCGGCGGTGAAGGCCGCCGGGTCGCGGTAGTCGTCGCCGTGCAGCCCGGAGGTCAGCGGCAGGGTGGCCACCGCCAGCAGCCCGGCGGCCCGGGCCACCGCGTTGTTCACCCCGCTGGCGATGCCGGCCCGGCGGTCCTCCGCGGCCGCCAGCACGGCCGTGGTCAGCGGCGCCACGGTCAGCGACAGGCCCAGCCCGAACAGCACCATGCCGGGGAACACGTCCCGCAGGTACGTCGCCCCCGGCTCGATCCGGGACAGCAGCAGCACGCCGGCCGCGCACACCAGCGGACCCACCGTCATCGGCAGCCGCGGGCCGATCCGCTGCGCCAGCGCGCCCGCCCGGGCGGACAGCGCCAGCATCAGCACGGTCACCGGCAGTATCGACGTACCGGCCGCCAGCGGGGAGAAGCCGACGGAGACCTGCAGGTCCAGCGCGACCAGGAAGAACACCCCGCCCAGCGCGGCGTAGACCGCGAAGGTGACCGCGTTCGCCGCGGCGAACCCGCCGGACCGGAACAGCGCGAACGGCAGCATCGGCTGGGCCGCGGCACGCTCCCGCAGCACGAACGCCACCAGCGCCAGCAGCCCGGCGAGCCCGGCCAGCGCCACCGACGCGGTCCAGCCCGCCTCACCGGCGCGGACCAGCGCGGTCGTCGTACCGGCCAGGCCGAGCGCGCCCAGCACCGCCCCGGCCACGTCGAACCGGCCGCTGGCGTCCGGGTCCCGGCTCTCCGGCAGGTGCCGCGCGGCCACCGCGAGCACCACCACGGCCAGCGGCACGTTGACCAGGAACACCAGCCGCCAGCTCACGCCGAGCAGCCAGCCGCCCAGGAACGGGCCGAGCGCGCCGGCGATCCCGCCCAGCCCGGACCAGGCGCCGACCGCCCGGGCCCGGTCCTCCGGCACGAAGCTGGCCTGGATGATGGCCAGGCTGCCCGGGGTGAGCAGCGCGCCGCCGATGCCCTGCAAGGCGCGGGCCGCGACCAGGGTGGGCAGGTTCGGTGCCAGGCCGCACAGCAGCGAGGCCGTCGCGAACCAGGCCACCCCGATGCAGAAGATCCGGCGCCGGCCGTACCGGTCGCCGAGCGCGCCGCCCAGCAGGATCAGCGCGGCCAGGGTCAGGGTGTAGCCGTTCACCGTCCATTGCAGCCCGGCCAGCGAGGCATGGAGCTCGGCACCCAGGGTAGGTAGCGCGACGTTGACCACGGTGGCGTCCAACATGGCCATGCCGGAGCCGAGCACCGCGGCGAACAGCACCCAGCGCCCACGTGCCTCACCCAACCGCAGCACGCCCGCCAGCCTAGCCTGGCCCGAGTCCTAGCCGGGACGCGACAAGGGGGCGGGGAAAGTAGGGTGCGGGCATGCCGGTTTACGCTCGCCACCTGTTTGGTCCCGGACCCAGCAACCCCTATCCCGAGGCGACCGCCGCCCTCGGCCTGCCGCTGCTCGGCCACCTCGACCCGGAGTTCCTGCGGATCCTGGACGAGACCTGCGACCGGCTGCGCGCCGTGTTCGGCACGTCGAACGTCCGAACCCTGCCGCTGTCCGGCACCGGCTCGGCCGGCATGGAGGCCGCGTTCGTCAACTCCGTCGGCCCCGGCGACGTGGTCGTGGTCGCGGCCAACGGGCTGTTCGGCGAGCGGATGATCGACGTGGCCGGGCGGTGCGGCGCCGAGGTCGTGCCGGTCCGGTTCGACTGGGGCACGCCGGTCGACCCGGACGTCGTGCTGGCCGCGCACCCGGACCCGAAGTTGATCGCCGTGGTGCACGCCGAGACCTCCACCGGCGTCCGCAACGACGTGGCCGCGCTCAGCGCCGCCCGGGACGGGCAGTGCCCCGACGCCCTGCTCCTGATGGACTGCGTGACCTCCGTCGGCGGCATCGAGGTCGCCGTGGACGGCTGGGGGGTCGACATCGCCTACGCCGGCACGCAGAAGTGCCTCGGCGTCGCGCCCGGGCTGGCGCCGTTCAGCTTCGGCGAGCGAGCCTGGCAGCGGCGGGTCGAGCGGCCGAGGTCGTGGTACCTGGACCTGAACCTGCTTGGCGGCTACGTCGGCGCGGCGGCCGGCCAGCGCGGCCGGACGTACCACCACACCGCGCCGGTGGCCATGGTCGCCAGCCTGCACGCCGGGCTCGGCCGGATCCTCGACGAGGGCCTGGATGCGGTGGTTGCCCGGCACCACGAGGCCGGCCGGGCGTTGCAGGACGGGCTGGGCGACCTTGGCCTGGAGCTGTTCGCTGCCGAGGGCCACCGGCTGCCCGAGCTGACCGCGGTCGTCGTACCGTCCGATGTGGACAGTGCGGCGATCCGGCACCGGCTGCTGGAGCACTACGACATTGAGATCGGCGCTGGCGCCGGGCAGTACGCCGACCGGGTCTGGCGGATCGGGCTGATGGGTCATAACGCCCGGCCGGACGCGGTCGCGTTGGTGCTTAGCGCGCTGCGCGAGGTGCTCAAGCGGTAGCGCATGCCCGACCCTGGCTCCCAGCCCGGCCGGATAGCGTGGCCGCTGTGGCATCCCTTGACGAGGTACTGCACGGCATCGACGACTGGCCGGTGTCCACCGCTGCCGCGGCCGTGGTGGGGCCGGACGGCGTGCTGGCCGGCTACGGCCCGACCGGCCGCGACTTCCGGCTCGCTTCGGTGACCAAGCCGCTGGCCGCGCTGGCTGTGCTGGTGGCGGTGGAGGAGGGCGCGGTGGAGCTGGACGAGCCGGCCGGGCCGCCCGGTGCCACCGTCCGGCACCTGCTCGCGCACTCCGCCGGGCTGGCCTTCGACGGGGCGCCCGCACCCCGCCGGCCGGTGGCCGAGCCGGGCACCCGGCGGATCTACTCCAACGCCGGGTTCGAGGTGCTCGGCGAGCACCTGGCGGCGGCGACCGGGATGGCGTTCGGGGAGTACGCCGACGCCGCGGTGTGCGAGCCGCTCGGGCTCGGCCGCACGGTGCTCACCGGCTCCCCGGCATACGGCGCGACGTCCTGCGTCGACGACCTGGCGGTGCTCGCCCGGGACCTGCTGCGGCCCACGCTGCTACACCCGACCACCCTCGCCGAGGCGACCGCGGTGCAGTTTCCCGGGCTGTCCGGGGTGCTGCCCGGCTTCGGCCGGCAGGAGCGCAACGACTGGGGCCTGGGCTTCGAGATCCGCGCGGAGAAGAGCCCGCACTGGACGGGCAGCCGCAACAGCCCGCGGACGTTCGGCCATTTCGGCCGGGCCGGCACGTTCTGCTGGGTGGACCCGGTCGCTGGGCTCGCCTGCGTGGTGCTGACCGACCGCGAGTTCGCCGAATGGGCGGCGCGGTGCTGGCCGTCGCTGTCCGACGCCGTGCTCACCGCCGCACCCTGACCGGCCGGGCCGGTGGTGAACCTGGTGGTCCGCGCCTCAACCGGTCTGCGGGCTGACCGGGCTGACCACCGCACGCGGCGCTGTCGTCGCTGCTGGCATGTTCGGGATGATCGGCGCGGGCGGTGCCGTCGGCAACGGCGGTGCCGGCCGGGCGGCGAGCTGCCTGGCCTTGGCGACCGCCAGGAGGTCGATGAGCTCGGCCACCGTGCCCCGGTGGTGGGCCAGGGCGAGCTCGATCATCAGCCGCACCTGGGCCGGCTCCATCCCCGGGTAGGACAGCCCGGACACCGTCTCCGCGTCGCTGACGTGCAGCAGGGTCAGTGGCGCGCGCAGGGCGTGCTCGACGCCGATCAGCCGGTCGAACGCCCACTCCCGGTCGGGCGCCCCGTGGAACACCACCCGGCGGTCGCTTACCGTGACCTGGCCGTGGGCCCGCACCCGCGGCCGTTCGGCTGGCCGGCCGAACGGCACGTCACTGGCTGCCACGGCGGAGTACGCGGTGTAGCCCAGTCCGCTGCTGCCCGGCGGCCGCGCCACCTCGACCAGCGCGACCCGGCCGAAGTGCCAGAACACCCGCTCGTCCGGGCGCACCGCCAGGGTGCTGCCGGCGTGCGGCCCACCCGGTTGGCCGGCGTACTCCTGGGCGGTGCGCAGTGCCCACCCGAGCAGGAGCCCGACCCGTTCCCAGTCGGCCAGCCGGCATCGATAGTCGGCCTGCCGCCGTATGTTCTCCCGGTCTGCCCAGCGCTCAAGCCAGGACCTGCGCGTGCCGTTCGTCATGAGTCCCCCCAGAGCCCGACAGCCCTGAGGCTAGAGGGGTACGGCCGGCGTGTCCCGGTGTTCGGTGAATCCCACCCCGTACCGCCGATCGGTCACCCGTCGGTGCGCCGGCCCGTCTCGATGGGTGACTCGTCTCGGCGCGTGACTCGTCGGCGCGTGACTAGTCTCGGTGCGTGACCGATGGGCCGACGCTGTTTGACGAGGCGGCCGAGCAGGCCGCCCACGCCGCCGCCCCGCTCGCGGTGCGGATGCGGCCGCGCACGCTGGGTGAGATCGTCGGGCAGCGGCACCTGCTCGGGCCGGGCAGCCCGCTGCGCCGGCTGGTGGAGGGCGACGCGCCGGTCTCGCTGATCCTCTGGGGTCCGCCAGGCACCGGCAAGACGACCATCGCACACGTCGTCTCGCAGGCCACCCGACGCCGGTTCGTGCCGCTGTCGGCGCTGTCCGCGGGGGTCAAGGACGTCCGGGCGGTGATCGAGCAGGCCCGCCGCGAGCTGGGCTTCTCCGGCCGGCAGACGGTGCTGTTCATCGACGAGGTGCACCGCTTCTCCAAGACCCAGCAGGACTCGCTGCTCGGCGCGGTGGAGGACCGGATCGTCACGCTGGTCGCCGCCACCACGGAGAACCCGTTCTTCTCCGTCGTCTCGCCGCTGCTGTCCCGGTCTGTCCTGCTGACGTTGCGGCCGCTGTCCGATGACGACGTGCGCGAGCTGGTCCGCCGGGCGCTGGCCGAGGAGCGGGGCCTCGGCGGCGCGATCGAGCTGGCGAACGACGCCGAGGAGCACCTGCTGCGGATGGCCGGCGGGGACGCCCGCAAGGCGCTGACCGCGCTGGAGGTGGCGGCCGGGTCGGCCACCGCCGCCGGGAGCGACCGGGTCGACCTGGCCGTCCTGGAGGCGGCCATCGACACCGCCGCCGTACGCTACGACCGGGCCGGCGGCCAGCACTACGACGTCGCCAGCGCGCTGATCAAGTCGCTGCGCGGCTCCGACGTCGACGCCGCGCTGCACTACCTGGCCCGGATGCTGGTGGCCGGCGAGGACCCGCGGTTCATCGCCCGCCGGCTGGTGATCCTGGCCAGCGAGGACATCGGGATGGCCGACCCGACCGCGCTGCAGATCGCGGTCGCGGCGATGCAGGCGGTGCAGCTCGTCGGGATGCCGGAGGCGCAGCTCACCCTCTCCCAGGCGGTGATTCACCTGGCCACCGCACCGAAGTCCAACTCGGCCACGACGGCGATCGGGGCCGCGCTGGACGACGTGCGGGCCGGGCTGGCCGGTCCGGTGCCGGCGCACCTTCGGGACGCGCACTACGCCGGCTCGGCCAAGGTCGGACACGGCAAGGGGTACGTCTACCCTCCCGACGTGCCCGGCGGGGTGGCGGCCCAGCAGTACGCGCCGGAGGGCGTGCGCGGCCGGGACTACTACCACCCCACCGGGTATGGCGCGGAGCGGCCGCTGGTGGATCGGGTCGCCCGCCTGCGCGGCATCCTGCGTGGCGGCGAGGACGGCGAGGTGGCCGAGCCCGAGCCTGGGTGAACGCCCCGGGATCGGGGAGTGGTGGTGTTGGCAGAGCTGGCGAGGAGGAAGATCGCGGCGGCGACCGTCGAGCTCGACGTCGTTCGCCGGCAGCTCTGGCTAGCTACACTGCCGCGTTGGTGGCCCTCTCACCAGCTATATCGGGCTTTCGGGGATCATTCAACCGGGATCCAGGCCCGCTCGGCGAGGGTGCCGAGATCATTGGCCTGGAGACCAGCCCGCGACAGCGTCCACAGGATGTCGCCGATGACCAGCGACCGCTGCACGCTGCCAACCACCGCCGCGCTGCCTCGGCATGCCGCACGACGCCATCTCGGTGAACCCGCCGTCGGTCGCGGTCAGCACCACGGCCCACCGGTTGGCTGCGTCATACCGTCATACACCTCCAGCGGGATGACCAGCGTGCCGGTCTTCGGCCAGTACAGGAACGCGTGCGAGTCGAGCTCGGCGGCGGAGTGGCCGAGCGCGACGTGGTGTTGGGCGATCCGTCGTGGGCTCGCCGGCGTCCCGACGTCGAACAGCGACACCTGGACGCCCGTGGTGCGCTGCTCGGACGCCTCCTGGCCGACGCCGGTCAGCCGGTGGTCGTCCACCGGGTGCAGGGACGCGAGTAGCCGGTGATCGTCAGCTCGCCGGCGACCCGGGGATGCGCCGGGTCACGCAGGTCCAGGGTGTAGAGCGGGTCGGTCTGCGGAACGTCATCACGTAACCCGTCGGGCCGACGAACCGCACCGCGTAGATGCGCTCGCCACGGCCCAGCCCGCCGGCCCTGCCGGTCGCCACCAGCCGGGGGCCGCGCTGGCTGAGCAGGTAGACCGTACCGGGTCGCCGTTCCCGAGCGGCCGGGTCAGGTCGACGGTGAGGACGGTCAGCAGGGGGAGGAGCCGGAGAAGCTGGCCGGTCGGCTGAGCGCCATACAGTCGACCCGGCCGGTGGTTCTCCGCCCGCCCCGGCTCCAGCCGGTACCGGGGCAGCCAGGCCTCGATGGTCGAGGCCTTGATGACCTCGCGGGTTGGGGGCGACCCGCTGCTGGTCCGTCGCCTGGCCGCCGTACGGGAAGGCCACCCGCGGGTCGCGCTGACCACGACCCGCGCGGTCGAGCCCACCATCCGGGCATCGACGTACCGCCCTCGCCGTGCCGCGTTCGCTCATGGGCCTGCGACGCGGCCGGCGCCCGCCTGGTTCTGTGCTGCCAGCCCGGGCTCGGGGGGGGCAGCCGCCGTGCGTGGCTGGCGCCTGCACGACCCGGGCTGCCGAGGGGGTAGGGTCGCGCAGTACCCGCCCAGCCCTGAGCCAAGCCCCGGGGGTTTATGTGTCCGGTGGAGAGATCGCCGCGGTCATCGCCGCGGTCGCCTTCGTGTTTCTCGTCGGGTTGCTGGCCGTGCCGATCATCAAGCTGGGCCGCACCCTGGACGAGGCCACGCTAGCCATCCGAAAGGCGCACGAGGGCGCCCAGCCGATCCTCACCAACGCGGTGAGCACCGTGGCGCAGGTCAACAGCCAGCTCGCCCGGGTCGAGGACATCACCCAGAACGCGCAGGCCGTGTCGAGCAACGCCGCCGCGCTCACCTCGCTGTTCGCCAGCACGCTCGGCGGACCGGTGGTCAAGGTCGCGGCGTTCTCCTACGGCGTGCGCAAGGCCGCCGCACAGCGCCGCAAGGCCGACCTGGACAAGCGGGCCCGGGCCGAGATCCGGGCCGAACGGCGGTCCGGCCGGCACCAGCGGTGGCGCGGCCTCGACGGGGCGAGCGCCAAGGCCGAGGTGTGAGGCGATAATGAGACGCCGCGAGGCGACAGCGAGTGAGCATCGTAGGGCCGCCAGGCCCGAGGAGCGGAGCGAGCGCGGAGCTGAGCAATGAGACGCCGCGAGGCGACAGCGAGTGAGCATCGTAGGGCCGCCAGGCCCGAGGAGCGGAGCGAGCGCGGAGCTGAGCAATGAGAAGACTGTTTTGGCTGGTGACTGGTGCGGTCCTCGGCATCGTGGCCTTCCGCAAGGCCAGCAAGAAAGTGGAGGCGTTCAGACCGTCTGGTGTCGCATCCTCGATAGGGAGCCTGGCGGATGCGGTGCGCGGCTTCGCTGCCGACGTACGCGACGCCATGGCCGAGCGGGAGTCCGAGCTCCTCGCGGGCATCGGGCTGGACGGTCGGCTGGGCGCGAAGCCGGCGGACTTCGAGTAGCGCGCGGCGGCCAGACGTGGCCGCCGCACAGTGAGGGACAGATGAAGACCGAGGACATCCGACAGCGGTTCCTGCGGCATTTCCAACGCCTGGACCATCTGGTGGTCCCGAGCGCGCCGCTGCCGGCCGACGACCCGACGCTGCTGTTCGTCAACGCCGGCATGGTGCCCTTCAAGCCGTACTTCCTGGGTCAGCAGACCCCGCCGGCCCCGCGGGCGACCAGCGTGCAGAAGGTGCTGCGCACGATCGACATCGACGAGGTCGGCCGGACCAGCCGGCACTGCTCGTTCTTCCAGATGAACGGCAACTTCAGCTTCGGCGACTACTTCAAGGCCGAGGCCATGCGCTACGCCTGGGACCTGGTCACCCGGTCCCAGGCCGATGGCGGGTACGGGCTGCCGGAGTCCACGCTGTGGGTCACCATCTACACCGACGACGACGAGTCCGCCAGGCTCTGGCAGCGTGAGGTCGGGCTGCCGCCGGAGCGGATCCAGCGCCGCGGCATGGCGGACAACTTCTGGTCGATGGGTGTACCGGGGCCGTGCGGTCCCTGCTCGGAGATCTACGTCGACCGCGGCCCGGAGTACGGCGCCGAGGGCGGGCCGGTCGCCGACGAGGACCGGTACATGGAGATCTGGAACCTGGTCTTCATGCAGTACGAGCGCGGGGCCGGCGGCGGCAAGGACGACTTCCCGATCCTGGGCGAGCTGCCCGCGAAGAACATCGACACCGGCATGGGCCTGGAGCGGGTGGCCAGCCTGCTGCAGGGCGTGGACAACGTCTACGAGATCGACATCTCCTACCCGGTGCTCGCCCGGGCGGCCGAGCTGACCGGCCGCAAGTACGGCGAGGACCACCGTAACGACGTGGCGCTGCGGGTGGTCACCGACCACCTGAAGGCGGCGACGATGGTGATCGCGGACGGCGTCACGCCGTCCAACGAGGGCAAGGGCTACGTGCTGCGCCGGCTGCTGCGCCGGGCCATCCGCAACGTGCGGCTGCTGGGCTACGAGCAGCCCAGCCTGCCGGTGCTGCTGCCGGTCGTGCGGGACATGCTCGCGCCGAGCTACCCGGAGCTGGTCACCGACTGGGAGCGGATCACCTCCTACGCCTTCACCGAGGAGGAGTCCTTCCTGGCCACGCTCGCCAAAGGCACCACGATCTTCGACGGGGCGGTCGCGGCCACCCGGTCGGCGGGGGCGGCGACGCTGGCTGGCGCGAAGGCGTTCGAGCTGCACGACACCTATGGCTTCCCGATCGACCTCACCCTGGAGATGGCGGCCGAGCAGGGCCTGTCCGTCGACGAGGAGGGCTTCCGCCGGCTGATGGCCGAGCAGCGGTCGCGGGCCAAGGCCGACGCCACGGCCCGCAAGACCGGGCACGCGGACCTGTCTGCGTACCGCGCGGTGCTCGACCAGCACGGCCGGACCACGTTCACCGGGTACACCGAGGTCGCCCGCGACTCGGTGGTGCGCGGCGTGCTCGGCGTCGGCGGGGCACTGTCCGGCGCGGCCGAGGGCGACGACATCGAGGTGGTGCTGGACGCGACGCCGTTCTACGCCGAGGGCGGCGGCCAGCAGCCGGACACCGGACTGATCACGTTGTCCGGCGGTGAGGTCGAGGTGTACGACGTGCAGGCCCCGGTGCCCGGGCTGGTCGTGCACCGGGCCCGGGTGCTGCGCGGCGAGGTGCGGCCCGGCGACGAGGCGCACGCCCGGATCGACGTGGCTCGGCGGCGGGCCATCTCCCGGGCGCACACCGCCACCCACCTGATCCACACCGCGATGCGCGGCGCGCTCGGCGAGCACGCCACCCAGGCCGGATCGCTGAACGCCCCCGGCCGGCTGCGGTTCGACTTCAACACCCCCGGTGCGGTGCCGGACAGCGTGCTCGGCGAGGTCGAGGACGCCGTCAACACGATCCTGCTCGACGACCTGGAGGTCCGCGCGTACCTCACCTCGCTGGCCGAAGCCCGGCGGATCGGCGCGATGGCGCTGTTCGGCGAGAAGTACGGCGACGAGGTGCGGGTGGTCGAGGTCGGCGACTACGCCCGGGAGCTGTGTGGCGGTACGCACGTGGCGCGGTCCGGGCAGCTCGGCGTGGTCAAGATCCTCTCCGAGGCGTCGATCGGGGCCGGGGTGCGCCGGGTTGAGGCGCTGGTCGGGCTGGACGCGTTCCGGTTCCTGGCCCGCGAGCACGTGCTGGTCTCCCAGCTCGCCGAGACGTTCAAGGCGCAGCCGGAGGAGATCCCGGAGCGGGTCCACGGCGTGATCGAGCGGCTGCGGGTGGCCGAGAAGGAGCTGGAGCGGATGCGCGCCCAGGTGGTGCTGGCCGGGGCCGGGCAGCTCGCCGCGGCCGCCACCGAGGTGCATGGCGTCGCCGTGGTGGCCGCGCGGGCGCCGGCCGGGGTCGGCGCGAACGACCTGCGCCGGCTCGCATCCGACGTCCGCGGCCGGCTGCCCCCGTCCCGCCCGGCCGTCGTCGTGCTGCTCGCCGCGGCCGACGGCGCTGGCAGCGACCCTGGTGCTGGCAGCGGCCCTGGCAGTGGCAAGGTGTCCTTCGTCGCCGCGCTGAACGACGCGGCCCGCCAGCGCGGCCTGTCGGCGAACGACCTGGTGCGCGTGCTGGGGCCGGCGGTGGGCGGCCGTGGCGGCGGCAAGGCCGACCTCGCCCAGGGTGCCGGCACCAACGCGGCGGGCATCGCGGACGCGTTGGCGCTGGTGCGGCGGGCGGTCTCCCAGCAGGTGGCCGGCCAGCCGGGTACCGGGGCGGCATGACCGCCGCGCTGCCTGGTCCTCCGGTGGCCGGTCGCCGGCTCGGGGTGGACGTCGGCTCGGTCCGGATCGGCGTGGCTCTCTCCGACCCGGCCGGGGTGCTCGCCACGCCGTTGACCACGCTCACCCGTGACCCGGCCGGCGGCAGCGCCGGCACCGACCTGGCCGAGCTTGCCGCGCTGGTGCGCGAGCACGGCGTGGTAGAGGTCGTGGTCGGCCTGCCGCGCTCGCTGTCCGGGCGGCTCGGGCCGGCCGCGCAGCAGGTGACGGCCTACGCTGAACGGCTGGCGAGCCGGCTGGCGCCGATACCGGTACGGTTGGCCGACGAGCGGCTGACGACCGTGTTGGCCGCACGTACCCTCACCCAACAGGGAGTGAGGGGGAAACGGCAGCGGGCGGTGGTCGACCAGGCCGCGGCCGTGCTCATCCTGCAGGATTGGCTCGACCAAACCCGGCACCGGGGCGGGCCAGTGGACACCGGAGCGGCGTACCCTCACGCCGCGGCTGGAGAAGAATCGTGACCGACCGAACCGGCGTGCGCAGCAGCGCCTCTGATCGGGCCGCTGGGTGCGGCGAGGTGGCCTCGTGAGTGACCTGTCTATTCTCGGCGTCTACGACGACGACTACGACCGGTCGGGCGACGGCCGGCAGGGCCGGCGGGCCGGCGGGCGCGGCTCCGGCCGGAGAGGCTCCCGGCGGGGCCGCGGCCGGCGCGGCGGCGTCGTCGTCCTGCTGATCGTGGTGGTGGTGCTGGCTGGCCTCGGCCTCGGCGGCAAGATGCTCTACGCCAACGTCACCGGGGGGGCGGACTACTCCGGCGACGGCACCGGCAGCGTCGACGTCCAGGTGAAGCGTGGAGACTCGGCCCGAGACATTGGGGTCACGCTGGCCCACCAGGGCGTGGTGCAGAGCGAGGGTGCGTTCGCCCACGCGGCCGCTGCCGAGCCGCGGTCCCGCACGATCCAGCCGGGGTACTACCGGCTGCGCCAGCGGATGAGCGCGAGTGCCGCGCTCGGCCTGCTGCTGGACCCGCGGTCCCGGCTGAACACCAAGGTCACCATCCCGGAGGGGTACACCAGCCGGCAGGTCTACACCCTGCTCGGGCAGCGGCTGAAGATCAACCCTCGGGTGTTCCTCGACGCGGCGCAGAACCCGCAGGCGCTCGGCGTGCCGGCCGGCATCCGCAGCGTGGAGGGCTTCCTCTTCCCGGCGACGTACGACCTCGACCCAGGCGCCACGCCCGTCGAGGCGCTCCGCCAGATGGTGGCCACCTGGACGGCCCGGGTGAACGTCGACGTGCTGACCGAGGCGGGCCGCCCGCTCGGGCTGAACTGGTACCAGGTGCTCACGGTCGCCTCGTTGGTCGAGGAGGAGGCGATCACCGCTGACTTCGCCAAGGTGGCCCGGGTGGTCGACAACCGGCTGCGGACCGGCATGCGGCTCGGCTTCGACTCCACCATCAACTACGTGCTGAACCGGCCGCGCATCCGGCTGTCGGAGCAGGACACGTTCCTGGAGACGCCGTACAACACCTACCGGCACGCCGGCCTGCCGCCGACCCCGATCGCCAACCCCGGCCTGGCCGCCGTCCTGGCGGCGATGAGCCCGGCCCGCGGCAGCTGGCTCTACTTCGTCAAGATCGACAAGGCTGGCCACTCCTACTTCACCGGCAGCTACGACGACTTCCTGCGGCACAAGGCGCAGGCGCAGGCGAACGGGATCTACTAGGGTGCCCAGGGCCGCTGTTCTCGGCTCGCCGATCGCTCACTCGCTGTCGCCGGTGCTGCACCTGGCGGCGTACGATGCGCTGTCGCTGCCAGACTGGCGGTACCAGGCGGTCGACTGCGACGAGCACCGGCTGCGGCCGTTCCTGTCCGCGCTGGACGAGGAGTGGGTCGGCCTGTCGCTTACCATGCCGCTCAAGCGGCTGGCGCTGGAGGTGGCCGACGAGGTCTCCCCGCTGGCGGCCGCCGTTGGCGCGGCGAACACGCTCCTCTGGCGGGACGGGCGGTGGCTGGCCGACAACACCGACGTGGGCGGGATGGTAGACGCGCTGCGCGAGGCCGGCGTGGAGACGCCTCGGGACGCCGTGCTGCTGGGGGCCGGCGGTACAGCGCAGGCCGGGCTGGCGGCGTTGCGCGAGCTCGGCGTGGTTGAGCCGGTGGTGCTTGTGCGTGACCCGTCCCGCGCCGCTGGGCTGCGGGCGGCGGCGGTCCGGCTGGATGTGCGGCCGGACATCCGCGCTGGCCTGACCGACCCGGTAGCGTACCGCACCGACCTGCTCATCTCGACCCTGCCGCGGGACGTCGCCGACCTGCTGGCCCAGCCCTCGCGGTGGACCGGCAAGGGGGTGCTGCTGGACGTCGTCTACGACCCCTGGCCGACGCCCGTGACGGTCAGCGCCGCGGCCGCCGGCTGGCGGATCGCCAGCGGCCTGGACATGCTGCTGCACCAGGCGGCCCGGCAGGTGACCCTGATGACGCAGCAGCCGGCCCCGGTCTGCGCGATGCGTAAGGCGCTGTGTGCCGCCACCGCCCACTGACCCGTGTGGTCACCTCTGCGCCTTGTGGTGACCTCTTGGGGTCTGTTGACAACAAGAGGTCACCACAACGCCGAGAGGTCACCTCACCGGTTTTGGGGACGTAGGCTCGGTGGGGTGCTGCTGCGGCCGGACTACCCGCTGGAGACCGAGCGGCTGCTGCTGCGGCCGTTCACCCTCGACGATCTTGACGCGCTGCACGCGATCGAGTCCCGCGAGGACGTGACCCGGTACCTGTACTGGATGCTGCGAACCCGGGAGCAGGTGCGGCGCAAGCTGGTCGCGCGGGCCCGGCTGCGGACCCTGACTGCCGAGGGCCAGGTTCTCAACCTGGCCATGGTGCTGCGCGGGTCCGGCCAGATGGCCGGCGATGCCAGCCTGCGCTGGATCAGCCGGGAGCACCGCCAGGGCGAGATCGGGATAGTCCTGCATCCGGACTTCCACCGCCGCGGGCTGGCCGGCGAGGCCTCCCTGGTGCTGCTCCGGCTGGGTTTCGACGAGCTCGGGCTACACCGGATCATCGGCCGATGCGACGGCCGCAACACCGCGTCGGCGACCGTGCTGGAGCGGCTCGGCATGCGCCGGGAGGCCCACCTGCGGCAGAATGAGCTCGTCAAGGGGAGTGGACGGACGAGCTCATCTACGCCCTGCTCGTGGCGGAATGGCGGACGAAGCGCCCGGCGGGTGCCGGCCGGCCGCGGTGAGCGGTGCAATACTTGGCCCGTTGGGCAGTGGGAGGAGCGGAGATGGCAGGTGCTTCGGCGCTCGCTGTGACACCCGGGCCGTACGCGGTCGCCGACCTGCTCGCCATGCCAGAGGACGGCCAGCGTTACGAGCTCATCGACGGAGACCTGCACCTGCCCCCCGTACCGGCCGGTCGGCACCAGCTCGCAGCCGGCCGGCTGTGCACGTTCTTCGCCGCCGCGCTGGCCGACGAATGGGAAGCGGTTGAGGCGATCGATGTGCAGTGCACGCCCGGCACGATCCTGCAACCCGATGTGGTCGTCGTGGCCGCGACCGCGCTGAGCGGCTGCACGCGCGTGTTCAAGGTGAGCGACGTGGCGCTCGTGGTCGAGATTGTTTCTCCGTCGAGCGTTCGGATGGACCGCTTGCTCAAGCCGCAGGTGTACGCCGACGCCGGCATCGACAACTACCTGCTGGTCGACCTTGATGGCCCGACTGTCACCTGGTTCGGGCTGGCCGGGGATGGTGGCTACGCGGTCCGTAGTGTCGCTGCCGGCGAGGAGCCGCTTGAGCTGCCCGCGCCGCTCGCCGTCTCGATCATCCCGGCCCGCCTGGTTGGTCCGCGAGGCTGACTGGATGGCGTCGCCGTCGGTCGAGCTGGTCGTCCCGGGTCCGGACGGCGAGCGCAGGGTCCGGCTCAGCAACCCGGATCGGGTCTACTTCCCGCGGCTCGGGCTGACCAAGCGCGACATCGCGGAGTACTACCTGTCCGTCGCGGACGGCATCGTTCGCGCCCTGTACGAGCGTCCCTGCATGCTGCACCGCTTCCCGGACGGCGTGACCGGCGAACGGATCTACCAGAAGCGGCTGCCCAAGGGCGCGCCGGAGTGGGTGCGGACCGCGCACGTGGCCTTCCCGAGCGGCCGGACGGCGGACGAGCTGTGCGTGACCGAGCCGGCCAGCGTGGTGTGGGCCGTGCAGATGTCGACGGTGGAGTTCCACCCCTGGCCCTCCCGGCGGGGCGACACCGAACGGCCGGACGAGCTGCGCATCGACCTGGACCCGCAGCCGGGCACCGACTACGCCGACGCCCGCGAGGTGGCGCTCGCCGTGCGCGAGCTGCTGGCCGAGTTCGGCTTCACCGGCTGGCCGAAGACGTCGGGCAACCGCGGCATCCACATCTACGTCCGGATCGAGCCGCGCTGGGGGTTCACCGACGTACGGCGGGCCGCGCTGGCCTTCGCCCGTGAGCTGGAACGCCGCCGGCCGGAGCTGGTGACCACCGCGTGGTGGAAGGAGGAGCGCGGCCCGCGGGTGTTCGCCGACTACAACCAGAACGCCCGGGACCGCACCATCGCCTCGGCGTACAGCATCCGCGCCTTTCCGACCGCACCGGTCTCCACGCCGTTGCGCTGGCACGAGGTGCCGGACGCCGAGCCGGCCGACTTCACGGTGCGGACCGTGCCGGGACGGTACGCCGAGCTCGGCGATCTCACCGCGGGCATCGACGACGTACCGCACTCGATCGAGCCGCTCCTGGAGTGGGCCGAGCGGGACCAGCGGGACCGCGGCCTTGAGGATGCGCCGTATCCTCCGCATTTTCCCAAGATGGACGGCGAGCCGCCCCGGGTGGCGCCCAGCCGGGCCCGGCAGGACTGAGCCTAGCCCGGGCCCAGCCGGAGAAAGAAAAGATCAGAAATGACCCGCCTCGCCAAACGAGCGGCGGAGCGGGTCACATGATGCGGTACCTCACCCGGTACGGCGTACCGGGTGAGGTACCGTCATCGACCCGAAGCGGGCCGGAGTCGGGCCCGAGGATCAGACCCGGAATATGCCGCTCCCGGCCAAGGCGGCCAGCTCGGCTGTACTGAAAATCTCCTTGTTCAGCGGCGGCAGCCCGGCGATCCCGGTCAGCGACTGCGTGACGCAGACCACGGAACCGGGGAAGACCGCGATCGCCCGGTAGATACGCAGCCCGTTGGTGAGGTTGATCCAGTCGAGCCGCACGGGGATACCACCAACGGCGGGCAGCAGCTTGCACCCGGAGATCGCGCCCGGGATCAGCCGCAGCGCGCACAGGTCGTCAACCGGCAGCCGGGTCTTGGTGGTGCGCACGTCGACCGCGGCCGAGCCCGCCCGCCCAGCCGAGGAGATGTCGGACTGGACGTGGTAGCTGAAGGTGTCGTCAGGGTTCTTGAGAACCCGCAGGCCCTGCACGTTGGGCAGCACGCTGGTGATGGGCAGGCTACCCAGCGCGGGCAGCTTCGGCAGCGCCGGCAGGACAGGCCCACCGCCCACGACCGGCAGCTTCGGCAGCGCCGGCAGGACAGGCCCACCGCCCACGACCGGCAGCTTCGGCAGCGCCGGCAGGACAGACCCACCGCCGAGGACCGGCAGCTTCGGCAGCACAGACCCACCGCCCACGACCGGCAGCTTCGGCAGCGGGAGCTGCGGCAGCTCCGGGATGCCGGGCAGGTCGGCCACGCCGGGAAGCTTGGGCAGCACGGACAAGCCGGGCACGCCGTAGCCGCTCGGCAGCGACCCGAGCAGGGCGGTGAGCATCCTCTGGGCCAGCTCGAACTGGGTACCGGAGGTCACCGGCACGGGCAGGTCCGACAGGCTCGGCAGGGCGGGTGCGCCGATGCTGGGCACGCCGAGGTTCGGCAGCGCACCGAGGGGTAGCGCCGGAACCCCGCCGAGTGGCAGCGTGGGGAGCACCTGGGTCAGCGGCTGGCCGACGCTGTTCAGGTCCGGCCCATTCAGCGCCGAGGCGGTCGCGGTGCCCAGGCCGACCACGCTCAACGCGATCGCGGAGGCGACACCCGCGCGTACCGTGCGGTGCCGGCGCCGGGCCCGGTGCGCCGTGCTCAGCATCTCCTGGCGGGTGAGCTCCGTTGGCTCGGCTGATTCGAGCATCTGCTTGAACAGTCCCTTCACATGATCGTTGGTGTTCACGCTGTTTTCACCGCATCCCGGTAGTTGCTCGGATCTCTCTCCAGCAGCGCCCGCAAGGTCTGCAGCCCCCTCGCTGTCTGGCTCTTGATGTTCCCGACTGAGCACTCGAGCAGCTCCGCGGTCTCCTCGATCGAGAGGTCTTCCCAGTACCGCAGCACCAGGGCGGCGCGCTGCCGGGGCGGCACCTCGGCGAGCACCCGCCAGAGCACCATCCGCTCCTCGGGGGCGTCCGCCGCGGGACCCGGGGCATCCGGCAGCTCGTCTGTGGTGCTCTCCCGTCGCCACCAGCCACGCCGCTTCTCGTCGATGAACGAACGGACCAGCACCCTGCGCAGGTACTGGTCCAGCACGTCACGACGGGCCACCCTCGGCCACGCCAGGTAGAGCTTGGTGAAGGCGATCTGGACTAAGTCTTCGGCAAGATGCCAGTCTCCGCAGAGCAGGTAGGCGGTCGCCCGCATCCCACCCATCTTTGACTCGAAGTAGTCGCCGAACTCCGCGTCCGGACCACGCATCCTCGCCGCTCCCCTCGATCCAGCGAGGCCGGATGCGAGTAGTCGCGTAGCGGTGCCTGAGGTCAGGAGGCACCGCGTGTCAGTCAGTTAACGACGCCGGGGTCGGTTGGCATCGCGGGTTAGACACGCAATCGCGGCCGCCGCGGGTTGCATGACCTGACCGACAGGGTGCCGCTGGGCCCGAAGTACATCCGTTCGGGTGATTTTGGGTCGGCGGGCGTATCGTCCCGCGACAAGGAGCGCTCAGCCGGACGGCAGCAGGGCGGCCAGCCGCTCGCACTCCTCGTCCAGCGCGAGGGCGTGCTGGCGGGGCAGCTCCGCCTCGGTGTCGCGGCCGGTCGCGCCGAGCCGCTGGGCCAGCCGCTGGTACGCCGGGACCACCCACCGGATCCAGCCCAGCGTGGCCCGCACCGCCTCCACGGTGACCCAGACCTGGCCGGTGGAGCCGGCGGACAGCCCGCCGATGCCACCGTCCGGACCGCACAGCGCCGCCCTGGCCAGCTCGCCGTGCTCAGCGTCCGCGCGCAGCCCCGCACGGTCGACGCCGTAGTACCCCAGCAGCTCCTCGGTGGTGTGGAACTGCGAGAACAGGTAGATCTCGGGGAACCGCGCCACGTCGAGCAGCACGTAGCCCGGGTACTGCTCAGCGCCGGCGTCGGCATCGCCGTACTGACCGCCGTCGTACAGCATCGCCACACCGTCCTCCCGGCCCGCACGCAGGCTCTCACGCTCTCGCGAGTGTCCGGTCACCGGTCATGTCCGGTGACCGTCCGGCGGGACGGCCCCCGGGGCGAGGCTTGCTGCCCGAAGGAGCAGCTAGCGTGGGCAGACGTCCGACGGCGGCGGCACGGTGCCCGCGATGAGGTAGGCGTTGACCGCGTTGGTCACGCACGGTGTCTTCGGGTACGCCGTATGCCCGTTGCCCTCCCAGGTCAGCAGCACTGCGTGGCCGAGCGCCCGGGTGAGGCGCTGGGCCGAGGCGTACGGCGTGGCCGGGTCGTGCCGGGTGCCGACCACCAGGATGGCCGGGGCGGACGGGGCACGTACCGTCGGCAGTGGCTCCCGGGGCGCCTTCCAGAGCTGGCAGGTGATCAGGCCGACCGCGAGCGGTGGCCCGAACAGCGGGTACTTCGCTCGCCAGGCGGTGATCGTCGCCTTGATCGTCGCGTCGGTCAGCCGCTTGGCGGAGTCTGCGCAGTTAATCGTGACGTTGGCGTCCAGGATGTTGCTGAACTTGCCGTCGGCGCTGCGCTGGTTGTACTCGTCGTCGAGCGCGAGCACTCCGGCGGCGTTGCCGCGGTCGGCGTCGGCCAGCGCGGTGGTCAGCTTCGGCCAGTCGTCCTTGTCGTAGAGCGCGGCGACCGCGGCCAGCAGCACGTTGCCGGCGGTGGCCTTGCGGGACTCGCCGGCCTGGGCGCTCGCGATGGGAGCGGTCCGCGCCTTGGCCAGCAGCCGGGTGAGGAAGCCGCGCGGGTCCGCCCCGAGCGGGCAGGCGGCGCCCTTGCCGGCGCAGTCCTTCGCGAACTCGGCGAAGGCGTCCTCGAAGCCACGAGCCTGGGCTTCGGCGTTGCCCCGCTCGTCGGCGGTGGGGTCCACCGCGCCGTCCAGGACGAAGGAGCGGATCCGGTTCGGGTAGAGGGTGGCGTAGACCGAGCCGATCAGGGTGCCGTAGGAGTAGCCGAGGTAGGACAGCTTGGCGTCGCCGAGAGCCTGCCGGAGCAGGTCCAGGTCACGGGCGGTCGCCGTGGTGTTGAACCGGGCCAGCCCGGCGCCGTACCTGGCGTAGCAGCCGTCCGCGACCCGTTGCGCCAGCGCCTTCTGGGCGGCGTACGCGGCGTCGTCGCGGGCGTCCGGGTCGGCGGCCGTCGACTCGTCCTTCAACGCGCCGCTGATGCAGGTGACCGGCTCGGACAGGCCGACCCCGCGCGGGTCGAAGCCGACCAGGTCGAAGCGCCGCAGCACCGCCTCGGGGAGCTGCAGCGCGAGCCCGATGGCGGCCTCCACCCCGGAGCCGCCGGGACCGCCCGGGTTGATCACCAGCGAGCCGATTCGGTCCCGCTGCCCGGCCAGCCTGGCCCGGATCACGAACATCGACAGGGTGCCGGCGGCGGGCTTGGCGTGATCCTTCGGCACCGGCATGGTGCCGCAGTCGAAGGTGAGGTCGCGGCCGCCACCGGGCTGGTCCTGGATCATCGGCACGATCTGCTTGGTGCAGTCACGGAAGCCGATCTTGGGTGCGGTGCCGGCCGCGCCGGGGGACGGGGTCGTGCCGCCGCCTGCCGTGCTGCCCTGGCCGGCCGTCCCATAGGTGCAGCCAGACAGCAGGACCACGGCGAGCGCGGCCGCCAGCCTCCGTCCACGTGCCGGGCCCCGGGTCACCGCAGCACCTCGGCGAGGTCGTAGCGTACTGGCTCCTCGAGCTGTGCGTAGGTGCACGACCGGGGCTCGCGGTCCGGCCGCCAGCGAGCGAACCGCGCGGTATGCCGGAACCGCCGACCCTCCATGTGGTCGTAGCGCACCTCAACCACCCGGGTCGGGCACAACGGCTCCCAGGACAGGTCCTTGCCAGCGTTCCAGCGACTCTGCGCGCCCGGCATCCGCTCCGGCTCGCCGCCCCCCCGCTCGGTCGACGCCCAGCCTGCCCACGGGTGCCCCTCCATCGCGCCCTCCCGCAACGGCGCCAGCTCCACCACCAGGTCGGCCCGCCGGGCCACGGTGAACGACGCGGCCACGCCGACATGCTGCAGGTCGCCGGCATCGTCGTACAGACCGAGCAGCAGCGAGCCGAGCAGCGGCGCCTCCGGCGTGCTGGTCTTGTGCCAGCGGAAGCCGGCCAGCACGCAGTCCGCCGTCCGCTCGTGCTTGACCTTGAGCATCAGCCGCTGGTCCGGCCGGTACGGCAGGTCCGCCGCCTTGGCGACCACGCCGTCCAGCCCGGCACCCTCGAAGGTGTGGAACCAGCGCTCGGCGACCCGCGGGTCGCTGGTGACGGCGGTCAGGTGGACCGGCGGGCCGGCCCCGGCCAGGGCGCGTTCCAGCAGCTCCCGGCGGTGCGCGAACGGTACGTCGAACAGCCCGTCGTCACCCAGCGCGAGGGCGTCGAAGGCGACGAACGACGCGGGCGTCTGCTCGGCCAGCAGGTTGATCCGGGAGGCAGCCGGGTGGATCCGCGACAGCAGCGCGTCGAAGTCCAGCCGGCCGTCGCGGGCGATCACGATCTCGCCGTCGAGCACGCAGCGGCTCGGGAGCTGTGCTCGGACGGCGGCGACCACCTCGGGGAAGTACCGGGTCAGCGGGCGCTCGTTCCGGCTGCCCAGCTCGACCTCGTCGCCGTCCCGGAAGACAATGCAGCGGAAGCCGTCCCACTTCGGCTCGTAGTAGTACGGGGGGCCGTCGTGGTGCCCCGCGACCGTGGGCAGGCTCCGCACCGACTTGGCGAGCATCGGTGCGACGGGGGGCAGCATGGGCAGGTCCACGAGCACCATCCTGTCACCGGTCGGTCATTCGGGTCATGACGTAGCGGCAGAACAGCGCGCCGTCCTCCTCCAGCAGGTGGGCCAGCCGCATCCCTGCCGGTTCGGGCAGCGCCGGCCCGGCGACGATCCGGCTGGCGCCCGGCCCGGCCAGCAGCGGCGAGACGGTCAGGCACAGCTCGTCCACGCAGCCGGCCGCCAGCAGGCTGCCGAACAGGTGCGGCCCGCCCTCGCACAGGATCCGGCCCAGGCCGCGCCGGGCCAGCTCGGCCAGCGCGACCGGCAGGTCGACGGCGGTGTCGCCGGCCACGATCACGTCGGCGACCTCGGCCAGTGCCGCCCGCCGGTCCGGCGGCGAACCGGCATGCGTGACCAGCACGGTGCGCGGGCCCGGCCGGGCGAACAGGTCGGCGGCCGGGTCGAGGTCCAACGCCGCGCTGACCACCGCGGTCACCGGCGTCGGGAGCCGGCCGAGCGTGCGGCGCCTGGCCTGCCGCCGCGGACCGGGCCGGATCGGGCCGTAGCCTTCGGCCCGGACCGTGCCGGCGCCGACCAGGACGACGTCGGCGAGATCCCGCAGCAACCCGAACACCCGGTTGTCGCCCGGCGTCTGCAGGCCCTTGGACACGCCGCCGACGGTCACCGCGCCGTCCGCGCTGGCGACGAAGTTCAGCCGTAGCCAGGCCGTGCCCGCCGGCGCGGGCGGGCCGCCGGGCTGATCGTCTGGCCGTTCGTGGTCCGGCCGGTTGTAGAGGGCGGTCAGGGCGTTGTCGTCGAGCTCGTCGACCGGGCTGGGCAGCAGGCTGCGCATGACGGTCATCCCAGCAGATCCACGGCGTGGCGGATCCATGGCCCAGCCCAGCCGCGTCTAGCACAGCAACGTCTAGCACAGCAACATCCAGCACAGCAACGTCCAGGGAGCTCCGAACGGACGGCCGGCGTACGCCAGTCGGCCGAGAGGCTTCGTGGTCACATCGAGTCATTTCGGAGTATTGCTGTTCCGTGTCATCCCGATGTACGGCACCGTTACCCATCGCGAGCACATGCCGTTAAGGGGGGTCAGCCGGGTCGGTTCGGCACGGTGTGGGCTATGCGGAGCCGGTCGCGGTTTCGAGGGGAGACTGCTTTCGGTGGCACGGGGGGGCGAGGTCGGGAGCCTGACGGTGGGGTTTGTCAGGCTCCCGACCAGCTCGTCTGCTGTCGGGCCGGCTAGCTGGCGGAGCGGGCGGCGAACGCGAGCAGCCGCCGGACTCCCGCGAGCGGCATGGCCGGGGCAAGGGTGAGCAGGCTGCGCCACTGCCGGTGCCGGCGGGCCGCTGTGATCACCGCCCGTAGCGTCTGGTCGTCCATGGCCGTCACCAGCGCGGCCACGGCGGCCCGGTTGGTGTCCGGCAGCAGCGGGAGCAGCGGCAGCAGGTCGCCCCACCGGCCGCATTCCGTCGTACCGGCCACGACGGCGCTGAGCACGGCCGGGTCGGCGAGCTCGGGCAAGCTGGCGATCCGGCCGCGCTCGGCCTGGCCGAGGTGCCGGACCAAGCTGAGCAGGTCAGGCAGCGCCGTGCCCGCGATCGCACCCCGGATCAGGTCGCCCAGCGCCGCGTCGGAGAGCCCCATCGCACCGGCGAGCAGCCGCGTCAGGGTGCCGGCGCGGACCCGGCTGAGCAGGCCCAGGCCAGCGGCCACGACGTCCGGCGACCCGGCGGCCACGGCCGCGACCAGCCCCGCCCACCGATCCTCCGGCAGGGTGTCGAGCACCGTCTCCAGCCGCCGCACCGACCCGAGGTCCGCCTCGCCGAGCAGCAGCACGATGGACTCGTCCGGCAGGTGCTGGACCAGGCTGGCCAGATGCGCCGGGGGCAGCAGGTCGACCAGCTCGGCCGCCCGCCCGGCCGGCTCGGCCGCGAGCAGCCGGGCCGCGTCCCGCGCTGGGAGCCTGGCCAACGCCGCCGCCCTCTCGCGGGAGTCCGCGGGCGGGCCGCGTGGAGGGTCGCCAGCCGGTCCGGTCATCGCCGCCTCACCCGTGGGTGTCCGGGTCGCGGGTACCCAGGTCGATGACGGCGACCGACTCGGCGGGCAGCTCGATCTCGCCGTCGCGGAAGACGAAGCCGCGCTCGCTGGCCAGCATCACGGTGAGCGGCGCGCCGTCGAGAGGGATCCGGCGGCGCTCGCCGGCCAGGTTGCAGGCGACGGTGTACCGGCCGCGGCGGATCACCAGGTAGGGGTGGCCGGCCAGCTCGCCGCGGCGGACGTCGACCCGGTCCAGCCGGGGGTCGCTGAGCTCGGGCAGCGCGTGGCGCAGCGCGATGAGCCGGCGGTAGTAGTCGAGGATCTCGGCGTGCCGGTCGTCGTCCAGCTCGGCCCAGTCCAGCTTGGACCGGGCGAAGGTCTCCGGGTCCTGCGGGTCGGGTACGTCGTCGGCCGGCCAGCCGTGCGCGGCGAACTCCTCTCGCCGGCCCTGCCCCACCGCGGCGGCCAGCCCCGGCTCGGGGTGGCTGGTGAAGAACTGCCACGGGGTGCCGGCCGCCCACTCCTCGCCCATGAACAGCATCGGGGTGTACGGCGAGGTGAGGATGAGGGTGGCGCCGATCTTGAGCTGGCCGGGGGACAGGGTGACGGACAGCCGGTCGCCGAGCGCCCGGTTGCCGATCTGGTCATGATCTTGCAGGAAGACGACGAACCGGTGGCCGGGGAGCCGGCGCCGGTCGACCGGCCGGCCGTGCGAGCGCTCGCGGAAGCGTGACCAGGTGCCATCGTGGAAGAACGCGCCGGTGAAGGTCTTCGCGATGGCGTCCGGCGCGGCGAAGTCGGCATAGTAGCCCTGGGTCTCGCCGGTCAGCAGCACGTGTACGGCGTGGTGGACGTCGTCGTTCCACTGCGCGTGCAGGCCGTAGCCGCCGGCCTCCCGGGCGGTGACCAGCCGGGGGTCGTTCAGGTCGGACTCGGCGATCAGGGACAGCGGCCGGCCGAGGTGGGTGGACAGCGCGTCCACCTCGGCGACCAGCTCTTCCAGCAGGTGGGTCGCGCGGTGGTCGACCAGGGCGTGTACGGCGTCCAGGCGCAGCCCGTCGATGTGGTAGTCGGACAGCCACATCAGCGCGTTGTCGATGATGTACCGGCGGACCTCGTCCGAGCCGGGGCCGTCGAGGTTGACCAGGTCGCCCCAGGTGTTGCGGCCGGGCTTGAGGTACGGCCCGAACCGGGGCAGGTAGTTGCCGGACGGGCCGAGGTGGTTGTAGACGACGTCCAGGATGACGCCGACGCCGCGCTGGTGGGCCGCGTCGACGAACTGCTTCAGCCCGTCCGGCCCGCCGTACGGCTCGTGCACGGCGTACCAGCCGACGCCGTCGTAGCCCCAGTTGTGGGTGCCGTTGACGGCGTTGACGGGGAGCAGCTCGACCAGGTCGATGCCGAGGTTGACCAGGTGGTCGAGCCGCTCGGCGGCGGAGCTGAAGGTGCCCTTCGGGGTGAACGTGCCGACGTGCAGCTCGTAGATAACGCTGCCGGGAAGCTGCCGGCCGGTCCAGCCGGCGTCCCGCCAGGCGTAGTTGTGGTGGTCGTAGCAGCGGGAGAGCCCGTGCACGGTGTCCGGCTGCCAGCGGGAGCGTGGGTCGGGAAGCGGCGTGTCGTCGTCGATCAGGAAGCCGTAGTCGGTGCCCGCGGCCGCACCGCCCACCTCGGCGCGCCACCAGCCGTTGCCGGCCGGCTGCATGGCGTGCTCTGTGCCCAGGCTCGGCTGCTGGTGTCCCGCGGGCTGCAGCAGCCATAGCCGTACCTGGTCGGCAGCCGGAGCCCAGACCGCGAAGCTCGCCACTGTCCCTCCTTACGGGACACCCCTCCTCACGGGACGCCCTCAGCACGGGACGCGCCGGAATGAGTAGTGTCGTGAGCGGCGCGTCCCTGCGTGACATCCTCCGCGTCCCGGCCGGTCCCGTCGAGCCGGCCAGGGGGGCGCAGGTGCCCGCCGGAGACGCTGACCGAGCTCAGGCCACAGCACCCGACGGTCGGCGTGGACGTGCGCGGAGCCCGCTCCCTGCTGCTCGGCCAGGTGGCTGATGGGGCGGCGGCGGGTGCGGGGGGCAGTGTCAAGGGCGGGGCCAGTGAGATGGGCAGGTACCCGCTCACCCAGTCCAGCGCCGGTCGGATCGCCGCCTGCCAGGTCCCGTAGTTGTGCCCGCCGGATATCTGTGCGATGTAGCTGGGCAGCCGGCGGGCGTGCCGGCTGATCATCGCCGCGAGCTGGTCGTCCTCACGCATCGTGGCCGGGTCGTCGGTCGAGGCGACGAGGTAGAGCGGTGGAGCCGACGGGTGGCGGTGCATGATCCACCACAGGGGGGAGTTGCGCTGCCGGGCGGCCTGGCTGTGGCCGTAGAGCCGGGCCGTGCCCGGGTCCTGGCCGGGGGTGAAGAAGCCGGACAGGCTGGCCGCCGCAGCGTACCGGTCGGGATGGTGCAGAGCGAGGTTGACCGCGCAGAACCCTCCGGTGGAAAAGCCGAGAGCGGCGAAAGAGCGGCCCGGAAGCACCCGAAACGCGGTTTCCACGTCAGCCGGGACGTCGACCGCCAGATAGGTCTCGTCCCGTTCGCCGTGGACCGCGTCCACGCAGTCGCTGTACGTCCGCTCGTAGGTCGTCGGTATGACGGCGAGGACTGGAGGCACCCGCCCGGCCGCGATCTCGGCATCGAGGATGGTGTCGATGTGCATCTGGTCCCGGTAGTTCCGGGCCCGGCCAGGCGTGCCGTGGAACAGCTCGATGGCGGGCAGCCGGCGGTCCTGCTGGGAGGTGAAGTAGACGGCGGGCAGGTAGAGCAGGCCCGGCCGGCTGATGCCGCTCCGCCCGCCTCCGTAGATGACATCGAGGAGTATCCCGCGGCCAGCCTGTGCGGCGCGGCTGCCCAGCGCCTGCCATCCTCGGGTGAGCACCGTCAGCCGGGTCTCCTCCGGCCGCACCCCGAAGGAGTCCGGCGGCTCGTACGAGATGGCCGAGCCCTGCCCCAGCAGGTCGGTGAACGAGGCGTAGAGACCGAAGCGCCGGTTGACCACGTCACCGGCGAGGACCGCCCCCATCGCCATCACCAGCAGCAGGCTCACGCATCGCCCGGGAAGCCGGAGACCCCGCGGCCACCGCGGCCACAGCAGCCCGACCCCCGCGCACAGCCCGACGGCGACCACGACAAGGATCAGCAGAAACGACAGCCCCAGCAGGTCCACGCTGGCATTGTGGCAAATTACCGCCGGCAGGACGGCTGGAGGCCTCAGCGCGGGGCCTTGATCCGGCCGACCCCGCGCCTCTAGCCTCGGGGGGACCTGCCGACCGCCCGCCGGCTCGGACGGGCTTGACCCCCAGATTGCCCGCATGCCGCAGCAACAGCCGGAGACCCCCGAACCTCGTAGCGTCCGGTATCGGCGGATCGTCCTGACCACCGCGATCCTGGCCGCCACCGGGACAGTTGCCATCAACGTGGCGTCCCCTGCCGTGTCCCCGGTCGACCGGATCACCACCGTGGTGACCGGCCCGCACCTTGCCCGAGGCGCGCAGCCGGCCGCGACAACGCTGGTCGGCCTCGGCGACTCGGTGCCGGCCGCGTCCGGATGCGACTGCACCAGCTTCGTGGCCGGCTACGGCGCGCGGCTCGCCGACCGGACGGGCGGGCCGGTCATCGTGCACAACCTCAGCGTCCCGGGGCAGACCAGCGCGGACCTGCTCGCCGGGCTCGCGACCGGCCAGCCCGCTGCCGCCGCCGTCGCGCAGGCCGCCGTCGTGACGGTGACCGTCGGCGCGAACGACTTCAGGGACCAGGCCGCCGCGATCCAGGACGACGACTGCGGGGGCGACGACGACCTGGACTGCACGGCGGACACCCTGGCCTCGATGCGGCAGACCCTCGGCGCTGTGCTCGACCGCATCAAGAGCCTGCACGGCCGCCGGCCCGTCGCGATCGCCCTCACCGGGTACTGGGCCGTCTTCGAGGACGGCGCGATCGCCCAGCAGCTCTACAGCCCCGTGGTGCTGCGCCGGTACGACGAGCTCACCCGACGGGTCAACGCCGCCATCGTCGGCGTCGCACGGGCCGCCCACGCTGCCTATGTCGATCTTTACGCCGCCTTCAAGGGCACCGACGGCCAAGCCGACGACACCCGTCTCCTCGCACCGGACGGCGACCATCCCGACCAGGACGGCCATGACCTGATCGCCGACGCCCTCCTGGCCAGCCTGTCGGGATGACGGTGCCGCGCCACGAGGCGACGCGGGCCCGAACGGCTCAGTCGGTACGGCCCGGGAGCGCGTCGGGGTGTGTGTCGAGGTGCTGGCCGAGGTCGGTGCCCAGCTCGGCGAGCAGGTCGGCCAGCCGGGAGTCCGGGCGGACCGGGGCGGCCAGCCCGCGCCGGACCCACCCCAGCGCCTCCTCCGGCCGGCCCGCGCCGCGCAGCACGGTCGCGATCCGCAGGTACTGGTACCCGCTGGACAGGTTCTCGGCCAGGACCGCGACCAGCGCGTCGACGCTACCGATGATCTTCTCGGCGTACTGTTCGCGCAGGTGGTTGATGGTCGACCGGCGGTGGCTCCACTGGTCGCCGTCGGGGGGCAGCGTCGCGGCCAGCTCGGCGAGGTGGTCCTGGTAGGCCGCGAGCCCCTTCTCGCCGAGCGCGTCGGCGAAGTCCACGACCGCGATCTCCGGCCAGCCCGGGCCGTCCACCGGGACGTCCACCAGCCAGCGGGCGAGCTCCACCGGGTCCGGCGGCGCGGCCTGGCAGGCCTCGGCGTAGGTCTCGACGGCGACGGCGAGCACCTCGCCGACCACCCCGGAGGAGTCGTCGATCCGCTCCAAGGCCGAGGTCATGTGCTCCACGGTGCGCCGCAGCAGCGGCCCGGCGACCTCGGCCCGCTCGGCGATCAGGTCGGCCAGCGCCCCGAGCAGGTCGTCCGCCTGGGCGGCGTAGTCCGAGGCACCGGCGTAGTCCACGAACCCGCGCAGCCGCAGCCCGTCGACCTGATCACGCAGCGCGGCCACGTCCACCCCGTCGGTGGTGGCCGCCCGCAGCACGAGCCGCCGGTACAGCACCGGATCCTCACCCGCCTGCTCGACCAGCAGGCTCACCAGCTCGTCCCGGTCGAGCGTCTCCAGCACCGCGCGCGGGTCGACCCGACGGCTCGGCGCGCCGTCCAGCAGGATCAGCCCGACGGCGACGCAGTGCTTGCAGAACGCGCCGTCCTGGCCGTGCGGGCAGCTACAGTCCCCAGCCAGCCGGCCGTCCCGGTCATACAGGCGCACCCGATAGCTGGCGCTGCCGTGCACGGTGGCGACCACCCCGTCGGGCAGCTCCCCGACCTCCGCCACTGCGTCGCGGTAGCCATCGCCCCGCTCGTAGGACCGCCCACCCGCCAGCCGACGAAGATCGGCATCGGTAAACCACGCCACCGCGGCATCCAACCACGTCCGGCTCGGCGTTCCCTAATGGCCTCTCGGATGGTCGTGTAACCATACGTTTGAAGCGGCTCAGCCCTGTTTCGGCAGCGCCGCTGTCCAGCCCTACAGCTCAGACGGAGTCTGGTCAGAGTTGGGGTGAACCGGCGACTGCGCTGTCGGTCTCTATAGCAGGGCCGGCTGGCTGGGCGTTCTCGGGCCGGTTGGGGACTTCGGGACTTTCGCCCCTGTCCGGAAACCGGCATAGCAGCGACCGTGAGTACAGACATTGTCACGGGTCCGGCAGCCAGCACGAGGGAGCGACCGCGATGCGCATGGTGATGGAGCACGGCTGTCCGGACGAGTACCGGACGACAGCGTTGCAGAGCCGGGTGCAGGATCTCGAAGCACGCGTCCAGCGTCTCGAGGAGGAGCTGGCCCTGCTGCGGTCACACCGTGCCGGGCCGCCGGCTCTGGATCGGCAGCCAGCCTGGGACGTGCCACAACCCTGACCCTGCTGGGCCCTTCGCGGAGCGCTTCCTGCGCGGTTCCCCTCGACCCCGTGGCTACGACGAGCGGGCGTCAGGCGGTGCCCAGCGCGGCCCGCAGGACGCCGACGGCCTGGGTGATGGCGCCCTGCGCGGCATGGGTCTGGCGTAGGGCGTTGATGCCCACGAAGTCATGGATGATGCCCTGGTAGCGCACCGCCGTGACCGGAACGCCGGCCGCCCGCAGCTTGTTGGCGTACGCCTCGCCCTCGTCGCGCAGCACATCGGCCTTGCCCACGATGACCAGCGCCGGCGGCAGCCCACCGAGTCGCCGGCCACCACGACCCGGGTGGGGTCGAGGCCGTGCTCCGCGCCGGACTCCACGACCCAGGCCGCCACCGCGTCGATCTCCTCGATCGCCGTGGGGTACCTCGCCTCGGGGGAGAGGCTGTACTCGGGGAACACCACCGCGGCGTTCGCGCCGACCGCGAGCTCGCGGACCAGCCGGTCGTGGGTATGGCTGTTGCCGAACACCCAGCCGAGACCATGGATGTAGAGGATCACCGGCAGCGTCCCGGTGGCGCCGGGCGGCCGGACGATACGCACCCACATCTCGCCGGCAGGGCCACCGGGCACCGTCAGGTCGGTCAGGTCGGCGTCGAGCAGGTTCGGCGGGTCCGACTGGAGGTCGTCGACGATCTTGCGGCCTTCGCTGGTGTCGAGCTGGTAGAGGTACGGCGGGTTCGCGTTGGCATCGGCGAACTGCTTTGCCGCGGGCTCGAGGACGACGGGCGGAGAGTCAGTCACGGCTGGCTCCCTGGCTGTGGACGTGGTCATCGGCTACCGCGTTGGGCGGGACGGCGGAGCGGGGTGGATCGCGAGGCTGACGGGCCCCAGCCTGCGGTCGAGCAGGATCTGGGTCAGCAGGCCGCCGAAGGAGTGCCCCAGGATGATAGGCGCCGCGCCGAGACCCCGGATGATCCTCTCGTAGCGTTCATGGGCAGCTCCTCCGTCCCTGGCCGCCCGCATTGTCGCATGCCCCTGGCGGCGTAGTGCGGATCAGATGGCGTGCCGGCGGCGGCCGAGCCAGAGGCCCACGGCACCGACGCCGAGCAGGCCCAGCCCGCCGACGGCGAGCAGCAGCGGAGCGCGGGCGCCGGTGTTCGGCAGCGCACCCGTGGTCTCGCTGGACGGCGCCGCGCCGCCCGGGGCGGCACCAGCACCGGCACCAGCACCGGAGCCAGCCGCGGCGGGGATGGCGACGTCCACGACCAGCCGGTTCGGCCCGGCCAGGGTGAACGCGCGGAACCCGGACCGGCTGGCCAGCCCGAACCCGTACGACGTCACCGCCTCGAAGTCACCGGCTCCCTTGACCTGCTTCAGCATGGGGAAGCCGGGCGTGATGGTGTTCTGCGGCGCGTGCACCGAGGTTGACGTCGGCTTGATCACCACGTGCAGGAACGCCGACCCGAGCAGCGGCACCACCGCCCCCGACCCGTCCGCCGTCACCTGGTCGACGTACGAGACGTCGTAACGCGGCAGCGGGCCGTTAAGGGAGAAGACGACCCGGTCAAAGCCCGCGTGATGGCCCACGGTCACCGAGCTGATGATCGTCTGCGGTCCCGCCTCCGAGCCCCCCGAGACCGGCGCCGTGCCGAAGCCGGGCACCCCAGGGCTCGGTGCGGCCGGGATGGCGAAGTCGATCACCAGCCGGGCCGGCCCGCTGAGGGTGAAAGCCCGGAACCCCGACCTGCTGGCCAGCCCCACCCCGCAGGACAGCACCGCCTCGAAGTCCCCGGTCGACTTCACCTGCCGCAGCATCGGCAGCTTCGGCGTACGGACGGTGAACGGCGAGTGGTTCGGGTTCTGCATCCCGATGGTGAGGAACGCCGAGCCGAGCAGCGACACCGGCCGGTCGGACGGGTCCTCGGTCACCCGCGACACGTACCGGAGCCGGGTCTGCGGCACCGATGCGGCAAAGGAGAACACCAGCCGGTCGAACCCGGCGTGGTGCGTGGTGCTGACCCCGGTGATCGCGGTGGAGCCGGACCCGACCGGCGCGATCTCGACCTCCCCGGTCCCGAATGCCGGCGGTGCGGCGGCTGCCGGCGCGGCGGCGAGGATGGCGGCCGTGGCCAGGACACCGGCGGCCACCCCAGCGACGACACCGGCCACGGCGATACGGCGGACGAACATGACAGACCCCCCGGGTCTACCTCCCCGGCGCGGGAACACTCCGTCCCGTGGAGCGGGGAACGTAACCAGGACGCCGTACCGCCGAGCCCGGTTGGCAGCGACTGGGCCGCCAACCGGCTGGCAACCGGCTGGCGGCGGGAGCTACGACGCCTGCTTGGCCTCCGCCGCGGCCGCGATCGCCTTGCTCGCCTCGTGCTCCGGCATCGGCTCGTGCCGCAGGTACCGCCGGCTGAACCTGCCCGTGCCCGCCGACAGCGACCGCAGGTCGATCGTGTACCGGGTCAGCTCGGCCTCCGGCACCTCGGCGTTGACGACCGTCCGCTCGCCGGGTATCGACTCGGTGCCGGTGACCCGCCCGCGCCGCCCGGACAGGTCGCTCATGACGGCGCCGACGTACTCGTCCGGCACCGTCACGGCCACCTGCTGCACCGGCTCCAGCAGCGCCATCCGGGTGGCCTTCGCCGCCTCCCGCAGCGCCAGCGCGCCGGCCGTCTGGAACGCCGCGTCGGAGGAGTCCACGCTGTGGGCCTTGCCGTCGACCAGCACTACCCGGATGTCGACCACCGCGAACCCGGCCGCCAGCCCGCGCTCCATCTGCGCCCGCACGCCCTTCTCCACGCTCGGGATGAACGAGTTCGGGATGGCACCGCCGACGACCTTGTCGACGAACTCGAACCCGTCACCACGCGGTAGCGGCTCCACCTCGATGTCACACACCGCATACTGGCCGTGCCCGCCGCTCTGCTTGACGTGCCGGCCGTGCCCCTTGGCCGGGGTGCCGAACGTCTCCCGCAGCGGCACCACCACCGGCACCGTCTCCAGCTCGACACCCGCCTCACGCAGCCGGTCCAGCAGCGCGTCGGCGTGCGCCTCGCCCATGCACCACAAGATGAGCTGGTGGGTCTCCGGGTTGCGCTCCAGCCGCAGCGTCGGGTCACCGGCCGTGAGCTTCACCAGGCCCTTGGCCAGCGCGTCCTCGTCGCTGCGGGTCTTGGCCTGGACGGCGACCGGCAGCAGCGGCTCGGGCATCTCCCACGGCGCGACCAGCAGCGGCGCGTCCTTGCCGGAGATCGTGTCGCCGGTCTCCGCCGAGGTCAGCTTGGTGATCGCGCAGATGTCTCCGGCCACGCACTGGGTCACCGGCCGCAGGGTTGCGCCGAGCGGGCTGAACAGGTGCGCCAGCCGCTCGTCCATGTCGTGGTCGTCGTGACCCCGCTCGGCCAGCCCGTGCCCGGAGACGTGGATGGCGGTGTCCGGGGCGAGCGTCCCCGAGAACACCCGGACCAGCGACACCCGCCCGACGTAGGCGTCCACCGTGGTCTTGACCACCTCGGCGACCAGCGGGCCGGCCGGGTCGCAGGTCAGCGGGGCGCGGTCCGAGCCGTCGACGCCGGTCACTGGCGGCACGTCGTGCTCCAGCGGGGAGGGAAACGCGCTGGTCAGCACCTCCAGCAGCTCGGCCGTGCCGAGGCCGGTTGCCGCGCAGACCGGGACCACCGGGTAGAACGAGCCGCGCGCCACCGCGGTCTCCAGGTCGTCGACCAGGATGTCCATGTCGATGTCCTCGCCGCCGAGGTAGCGATCCATCAGGGACTCGTCCTCGCTCTCGGCGATGATGCCCTCGATCAGGGTGTTGCGCGCGTCCTCGATCAGGTCGAGCTGGTCCGGGTCCGGCTCGCGGTGCTCGGCCGGCACGCCCTTGGAGTAGTCCAGGAGCCGGCGCGACAGCAGGCCGTGCAGGCCGGTGGGCTGCCCGTCAGTGCCGGCCACCGGCAGGTACAGCGGCAGCACGCCGGGGCCGAACACCCGCTGGCAGACCGTCACCGCCTCGTCGTGGTCGGCCCGCTGGTGGTCCAGCCGGGTGATCACGACGGCCCGCGGCATGCTGACGGCGGCGCACTCCTCCCACAGCGATATCGTCAACGCGTCCACGCCATCCACCGCGGACACCACGAACAGGGCGGCGTCGGCGGCCCGCAGCCCGGCCCGCAGCTCACCCACGAAGTCGGCGTACCCGGGGGTGTCGAGCAGGTTGACCTTCACCCCGTCGTGCTCCACCGGCGCGACGGCCAGCGAGACCGACCGCTGCTGCTTGTGCTCGACCGGGTCGGAGTCGCTGACGGTGGTGCCGTCGGTGACCGACCCGGCGCGGGGGATCGTCCCGGTGGTGGCGAGAAGTGCTTCGACCAGGGTCGTCTTGCCCGCACCGGAGTGTCCGACCAGCGCCACATTTCGGACCTTCTCCGGGCGGTCGACCGCATTGACGGCGGCGGCAGCCCCCTTGTCTGAACCTTTGCCAGCCATGGTGCCTCCCATGTCCCGCGACCATTCGCGTGTCTCGCGATTCGACACCCATCGGGAAGGGGGCGGCAAGGTCCCCCGCCGGACAGAGTGGACAACCATCCGACCCGTGGTGCCGCCTCGGCGCAACCCGGGGGTTGATGTCGCCGCTGGCAGGCTGGTGGTCAGGGGCTGGCCGCGTCCGCCGGGCTTGTAGGGGTGGATGGTGACCAGCTCGGCGCCGTCGGGTGCGGGGTCGGTGTGCCAGCCGGCGGTCAGCGCCCGACCGACCGAGCGCTTGAGCTCCCGGACGAGCCGGGCCCGCAGGTCGTGGGACAGGTCGGCGAACCGGACGGGTAGGCCAGCTCTGGGGTGGCTCCTGGGCTGGGAGACCGATGGCGTCGACGAGTGTGCCGAGGCCGTCGATGATCCGCTCCATGCCGTCGTAGGCCTGGACCTGCCGGCCGTGGATGATCGCGGAGACCTCCGGCTGTGACTGTCCGGTGAGCGCGGCGATCCGTTGCTGGGTGTAGCCGTGGGTGACTAGGCGGCGGGCCGCCGTGACTGATGTGGCCGGTGAGGGCGAGCAGCAGGTGCGCGACGTCGTCGGCCTCACCGGTCGCGCCGGGCGTGGCGCGACCGGGGCCGAGGACGGCGGACAGGGTGTGCCGGTCGTAGCCGGGTAGGCCGGGCCAGAGCCGCTCGGCGAGGTCGCCGGTGTGGAGGACGGCGTCGGGTCCAGTCGGGCAGGTGCCGGCGGAGCACGTCGAGGCGGTCGGTGTCGTGGGTGATGACGGTCCGCCCGACCAGGCCGGAGCTGTACTCCCGAGCGGGCGCCGACGTACACCTTTGCCCTCGTCCGGTCGCGGCGCGACCCGGCCCGGCGTCGCCGGAGTCCGCGGCGGGTCGCTCAGGCCGGCGGGCCGGACCCGCGGGGTACCTTCCGGGGCATGGCCAAGCCCCTGGACCTGCCCTTCGACCCGATCGCGCGGGCCGGCGAGATCTGGGCGTCGACCTGGGGGCCGACGTCCTCGATGCTGGTCGCGACCTCGGTCATGCGGGCACAGCAGATCCTCATCGCGCGCTACGACGAGCTGCTGCGGCCGCACGGGCTGACCTTCGCCCGATACGAGGCGCTGGTGCTGCTGCGGTTCGCCCGGGACGGCGCGCTGCCAATGAAGGTGATCGGCAGCCGGCTGATGGTGCACCCGACGAGCGTCACGAACATCATCGCCCGGCTGGTCGCCGCCGGTCTCGTCATCCGCCGGCCCAACCCGGACGACGGCCGCGGCGTGCTCGCCGAGATCACCCCGGCTGGCCGCCTGCTGGTCGAGCTGGCCACCAAGGACCTTATGGACGCTGACTTCGGGCTGGCCGCGATGCCCGAGGCCGAACGTGAGCAGGTGTTCGCCGCGCTGCGCCGGATCCGCGCCGACGCCGGCGACTTCCGCGGCTAGCCCGCCCGCCGCGCTATCCGGCACGCCACCCTCGGCGGCTCCAGTGAGCATGAGCTCCAGTGAGCATGAACACGGTGCGGATAACTAGTAGGACGTCCTACTATTTCCTGGGGACCGGTTTGCGGGATGGGTCGAGGGGAGCCGCGGTGGACGCCAGGGAGATCGCCGAGGGCCGGCAGCGCTGGCAGCGGCGGTACGACGCCGCGACCAGGCGCACCGCCGACTTCACCACCCTGTCCGGCACGGAGGTCGAGCCGGTCTACGGGCCGCCGCCCGGCCAGGCCGTGCCAGGCTTCGAGCGGATCGGCTGGCCCGGGGAGTTCCCGTTCACCCGCGGCCTGTACCCGACCGGATACCGGGGCCGCACCTGGACGATCCGCCAGTTCGCCGGCTTCGGTAACGCCCAGCAGACCAACGAGCGGTACAAGATGATCCTGGCCAACGGCGGCGGCGGGCTCTCGGTCGCCTTCGACATGCCGACCTTGATGGGCCGTGACTCCGACGACCCGAAGAGTCTCGGCGAGGTGGGGCACTGCGGCGTGGCGATCGACTCCGCCGCGGACCTGGACGTGCTGTTCGGCGGCATCCCGCTGGGGCAGGTCACCACCTCGATGACCATCTCCGGCCCGGCGGTGCCGATCTTCTGCATGTACGTCGTGGCCGCCGAGCGGCAGGGCGCCGACATCCACAAGCTGGACGGCACCCTGCAGACCGACATCTTCAAGGAGTACATCGCGCAGAAGGAGTGGTTGTTCGCACCGGAGCCGCACCTGCGCCTGATCGCCGACCTGATGGAGTACTGCACCCGGGAGATCCCGCGGTACAAGCCGCTGTCGGTCTCCGGCTACCACATCCGCGAGGCTGGCTCGACCGCCGCGCAGGAGCTCGCCTTCACCCTCGCCGACGGCTTCGGCTACGTCGAGCTCGGGCTGTCCCGCGGGATGGACGTCAACCAGCTCACCCCCGGCCTGTCGTTCTTCTTCGACAGCCACGTGGACTTTTTCGAGGAGATCGCGAAGTTCCGCGCGGCCCGCCGGATCTGGGCCCGCTGGATGCGCGACGTCTACGGCGCGACCAGCGAGAAGGCACAGTGGCTGCGGTTCCACACCCAGACCGCGGGAGTGTCGCTGACCGCCCAGCAGCCGTACAACAACGTCGTCCGGACGGCGGTCGAGGCGCTGGCCGCCGTGCTCGGCGGTACCAGCTCGCTGCACACCAACGCGCTGGACGAGACCCTTGCGCTGCCCACCGAGCAGGCTGCCGAGATCGCGCTGCGTACCCAGCAGGTGATCATGGAGGAGACCGGCGTGACCAACGTGGCCGACCCGCTGGGCGGCTCGTGGTACGTCGAGGCGCTCACCGACCAGATCGAGGCCGAGGCCGAGCGGATCTTCGCCACGATCCGGGAGATGGGCGCCGACCGGGCCAGCCACCCGATCGGGCCGATGACCTCCGGCATCCTGCGCGGGATCGAGGACGGCTGGTTCATGGCGGAGATCGCCGAGGCGGCGTTCCAGTACCAGCGGGCGCTGGAGAAGGGGGACAAGCGGATCGTCGGGGTCAACTGCCACCACGGCTCGGTCACCCGGGACCTGGACATCCTGCGGGTCAGCCACGAGGTCGAGGTGGAGCAGCGTCGGGAGCTTGCCCAGCGCCGGGCGGAGCGGGACGACGGCGCGGCCAAGGACGCCGTTGCCCACCTGGTCACCGTGGCCCGGACCGAGCAGAACCTCATCCCGGCGATGCTGGACGCCGCCCGCGCCGAGGCCACCCTCGGCGAGATCTGCGACGCGCTGCGGGCCGAGTGGGGCGACTATCGCGAGCCGCCCCGGTTCTGAGCGTAGGTACGGCGCATCGGTGCGAGAATCGGACCCATGCAACCTGGCAACGCATCGTTGAACGCGGCCCTCTCTCGCGCCGTCGACCTCTCCGCGCTCAGGTCGAAGGCACAGGCACCGCCCTCGGGCGGGGCCGGGTCGGCCGGATCCACCCCGTACGTCGTCGACGTCACCGAGGTGAGCTTCCAGGTCGAGGTGCTGGAGCGCTCCCTGGACGTGCCGGTCGTGCTCGACCTGTGGGCCGAGTGGTGCGGCCCCTGCAAGCAGCTCAGCCCCGTCCTGGAGAAGCTGGCCGCGGAGGGGGGCGGCGCCTGGGTCCTGGCCAAGATCGACGTCGATGCCAGCCCCGGGATCGCCCAGGCGCTGCGGGTGCAGGGCATCCCGGCCGTCAAGGCGGTGTTCCAGGGCCAGCTCGTGGCGGAGTTCACCGGCGCCCTGCCCGAGCCGCAGGTGCGGCAGTGGATCAACGCGCTGGTGGAGGCGGCAGCCGCCGAGGGCGCCCGCCAGCCAGAGCCCGGCGGCGAGCCACCGGACGCGCCCGCCGAGCCGGAGGACCCGCGGCTGGACGCCGCCGAGGACGCGCTGGCCCTCGGTGACCTGGACGAGGCGGCCCGCCGGTACGCCGAGATCCTGGCCGGGGAGCCGGCGCACGAGCAGGCCGCCCACGCGCTGCGGCAGGTGGACCTGATGCGCCGGGTCCAGCAGATCCCGCCCGGCGTGGTGGCGGTTGCGGACTCCCACCCCGACGACGTCGACGCCCAGCTCGCTGCAGCCGACGTCCAGCTCTCCAACGGCGCGCTGGAGGAGAGCTTCCGGCGGCTGGTCGAGCTGGCCCGGCGTACGGCCGGTGCCGAGCGCGAGCGCGCCCGGACCCGGCTGCTCGAGCTGTTCGCCATCGTCGGTGACGGGGATCCGCGGGTCGGCAAGGCCCGCCGCGACCTGGCCGCCGTCCTGTTCTGACGCCGAACCCTGCCCAACCGCCGTTGTGGTGACCACTCGGCGTTGTGGTGACCTCTTGTTGCCCGCGCCGCCCGTGTGGTCACCTCTCGGCGTTGTGGTGACCTCTTGGTGTACGGCGACCCCAAGAGGTCACCACAACGCCGAGAGGTAACCACAACGGGCGAGTGTCAGGTGCAGCTCTTGGCGTCGTTGAAACCCTGCCGGTAGGCCTCCCGAGTTGGCTCAATCGTTTGGTGCGTGAGTTCTCGGCTGTTTGAGGGCGTTCAGGAGTGCTTGGTGGTGGTCGGTGATGGCGGGGTGGATGGTCTGGACCGCGCCGTTGATCGCGATGGTCGCTGAGCGCAGGGGTCGGAGCTGACGCACGAGGTTGCGGATCGCCAGGCCGGTGCGGTTTTGGGCCTCACGCGCCACGGCAAGGGCGGTGAACACGATGGTCAGGTGTGCCTCGATCGCGTCCTTGGTTCGGTGGAACATCGGCCGGGCCCGCAGGTCGGTCTTGGACATCCGGAACGACTGCTCCACGTGCCACAGGTCGTGATACGAGGCGATGACCTCGCTGGCGGGCATCAGCTCGGCGGGGATGTTGCTGACGTAGCCCTTCAGTCCCACCAGGGCTCGCGCCCGGGCCAGGGACGCCTCGTCCAGGACCGTGGTCCCGTCGGTGGTCTTCACGAACCTCGGCGTGCGCGCCGACTTCTCTCCGGCGATCACGGCGCGGGCCCGGTTCTCTTGCGCGGTGAGGGTTTTCCCGTCCCGTGCGGCGCGCTTGGTCGAGTACGCCCACACCGCACGCCAGGACCCGACGTGCGTGCCGGGATCCCAGACCGGCTCCGCGCGCACCGCCGGGTCGTTGTCGCCGTGGCCGCTGCGTGGGGCCACGCGTGGGGTGATGGTGTCGATGACCTGTCCATCGGTGAACGCGTCACCGTGCCAGCGGAAGTGCGAGGCCAGGTCCAGCGGCGCCTTGGTGACCTTGGAGCCGACGATGAACCGCAGGTGCGCGGTGTCCAGCTCGGTCAGGTTCTTGGCCGAGAGCATCCCGGCGTCGGCGACCACGACCATCTCGGCGAGGTGGTGGCGGTTGGCGAAAGCCTTGACGATCGGGACGATGGTGGTGGTCTCTGCCCGGTTGCCCTCGAAGCAGCCGACCTCCAGCGGGAAGCCCTCCCGGTCCACCAGCAGCCCGACCACGACCTGGGGGTCGACGCGGCGTTCCTTGGAGTAGCCGACCTTGCGCAGGTCGTCCTCGTCGTCGGCCTCGAAGTACAACGTCGTGGTGTCGTAGAGCACCAGCGACACATCGCCGCTGGTCACGGCGTGGTTAAAGCACAACGCCGCGATCTGGTCCCGGTAAGACCCCACCGCGTCGGCAGCATCGCCACCGGCCTCGGCACCGGTGCCCTCGGTATCGGCGCTCGTGGCGACGACGCGGATCAGGGTCCGCTTCATCGTCGCATAGCTGGCCGGTGTCCGGCCCAGATCGGTCAGCACCCGGGCGGTGTCCAGCAGCGAGGTCGGCTCGACCACCCGGGCCACGACCAGGTCGCGGAACACCTCACTACCCACGGCGTCGAAACCCAGCGCGGAGTAGACGCCGGCCAGCGCCTCGAACAACACCCGGGCGTCGGTGGAGACCACCCGCGCCGCGCTGGCACGCACCGGGGCCGCGCCGCGAGCGGCATCCGTCGCGGTGAACAGTTCCGGCTGCGCCGGCGCCGCGGCCAACAACGGCATCACCAGTGGCGTCGGCTCGACGCCCAGGTCGAGCACGTCCTGCCCGGACGGTTCGAGCAGAGCCCGCGCCTTGGCCATCAGCACCCCGAGCTCGGCCTCGGTATGCGCCGACCCGACGTGCTTCACGATCCGCTGCCGACCGGCGACATACTCAGCGATCTGCACCGCCGTTGCGCCCGACGCCGTCCGCACCCGCCGAATGAACACCACCCGGCGAGCCTAGGACCCGCCGTTAGTGCGTGAAATCAACGCCGGCAGCGGACACCACCGCAGGTCAGAAGGATTCGATCTTGTCGGCCTCAACGGCGTGAGCCAAGTCAGGTTGTACGGCGACCCCAAGAGGTCACCACAACGCCGAGAGGTAACCACAACGGGCGAGTGTCAGGTGCAGCTCTTGGCGTCGTTGAAACCCTGCCGGTAGGCCTGCACCCGGTCGAAGCCGCTCGTGCCCCGGGCGCCGAAGAAGTTGTCCAGCCCGGCGTAGAACAGCAGCGACTGGATCGCCTCGTCCAGGTCACCCGGGGACAGCCTGAGCCCTCTGTCCTGTGGTGAACGCCTGGTGACCACAGCGGTGTAGCCGCCGTCAAGGCAGATCGCCCGGAGCAGCCCGCCCTTGCCAGCGGTGCTCCGGCTGGCCTGCGTCTCGACCGCCTGGGCGTACGCGATGCCGGCCAACGTCATTGGCGCGTAGTCGCTGTCCTTGGTCTTGGTCGAGACGTTCCGCAGCGCCTCCGTGTCGTAGAAGATCGTGTTGTTCGACGCGCAGTACAGGACGCCCTGCCGGACCGGGCTGCCGCCGCAGGTGACGTTGTCGCCCTCGGCGTACTGCTCCGCCCTCGGTTTGCTGAGGTCCTTGCCGAAGAGGTCCTTGAACAGGCCCGGCCAGGTGCTGTTCAGATCGGTGAAGCCCGCAGTGATGGCGCCGGGCTCGTTGGGCTGGTCATCCAGCGGCAGGTTGCCGCCGCGTCCCAGGTCGGTCGGGTCGGTGAACCTGATCTCGGTGAAGTTCCGGTCGTCAGTGAACTTCGCACAGTGCACCGGCCCCTGCTCGAAGCCTTCCTGAAACGCGCTGATCCGGTCGAAGCCGTTGCCGTGCGCGTCCTGGTCGCTGGCCGCGGCCCCGATCGGGTCGCGGAACAGCAGGTAGCCGGCCAGCGCGTTGTCCAGCTCGGCCCGCTCGATCTGGAAGTGTGGTGCCTGGCCCTCCAGCGTCGACCGGGTCCAGCCGCCGGCGTAACAGTCGGCCTGGGTCTCCCGCACGATCGTCCTGGCCGGCTCGACGCCGCTCTTGGCCTGGATCACGTGGCCCCACTCGTGCGCCAGCACCATGGCGATCAGGAACGGGCTGAACTTCTCCTTCAACGACGGGAAAAGGTCCACCCGATCCCAGGCCACGACGTCCTTGGGCGGGCAGTAGAACGCGTTGCCGCGGATCTGCGAGGGGCTGCTCACGCATGGCACATCCTGGTTCACGCTCGGGTCGACGGAGTACAAGCCACCCTTGGGACCCTCGTACCTCCGGCCGTTGAAGACCTTCGGGAACTGCTCGGTCCAGTACCGCTGGATGTCGGCGATAGCGTTGCCGGCGATGACGTCGACATCGGTCTTCTTACCGTCCGGCAGGCCCTTGATCTCGATGTCGGCGTCGGCGACAGTCCGTACGTTGCCGGAATACTGCCCATTGCCCTGGAGGCCCTGCGCGCACCCACCGGCACCGATGGCCAGCACCGAGATCCAGACCGCCAACCGCATGCCGCTGCGCCCCATCGTTCCTCGCCCCACTCCCCGACTCCCACCCGTCCGGGCCACCTGCCCATTGTGTCGGACCGATCTGGCGCACCGCGTCCTAGTCCTGGCTCCGGAGCCAGAGCGCGCCGAGGGGCGGCAGCCGCAGGACCGCCGAGCAGGGCAGCCCGTGCCACGGCTCGTCGACGGCGGTCACCGTGCCGAGGTTTCCGACCCCGGACCCGCCGTACCGCTCGGCGTCAGTGTTGACGACCTCCTCCCACCGCCCCGCCCGCGGCAGGCCGAGCCGGTAGCCCTCATGGGCCACCCCGGCGAAGTTGACCACGCAGGCCAGCACCGACCCGTCAGATGCGCCGTGTGCGGGGCTTGCGCCGTGTGGAGGGCTTGCGCTGTGCGTGGCGCTGCCAGCGGCACAGCGGAGGAAGGAGAAGACGTTGTTGCCGGCGTCGTTGGCGTCGATCCAGCGGAACCCGCCCGGCGAGTAGTCGGCCGACCAGAGCGCCGGGCAGTCCCGGTAGGTCCGGTTCAGGTCGCTAACGAGCTGCTGCACGCCGCGGTTGCCGGCGTTGTCCAGCAGCGGCCAGTCGAGCCCGCGGTCGTCCGACCACTCGGCCTCCTGGGCCAGCTCGCCGCCCATGAACAGGAGCTGCTTGCCCGGGTGTGCCCACATGTAGGCGTACAGCGCACGCAGCGTGGCCAGCTTCTGCCAACGGTCGCCGGGCAGCTTGCCGACCAGCGAGCCCTTGCCGTGCACCACCTCGTCGTGCGACAGCGGCAGCACGAAGTTCTCCGAGTAGGCGTACATCATCGAGAAGGTGAGCTGCTGGTGGTGGTAGCTGCGGAACACCGGCTCGCGGGCGACGTAGGCCAGCGTGTCGTGCATCCAGCCCATGTTCCACTTGAAGCCGAAGCCGAGGCCACCCAGGTGCGTCGGCCGGGTCACCCCCGGCCAGGCGGTGGACTCCTCGGCGATGGTCACCACCCCGGGCACCCGCCGGTAGACGGTCGCGTTGAGTTCCTGCAGGAACCGCACCGCGTCCAGGTTCTCCCGGCCGCCGTACTCGTTCGGCAGCCACTCGCCGCCGGCCCGGGAGTAGTCGAGGTAGAGCATCGAGGCGACCGCGTCCACCCGCAGCCCGTCGAGGTGGAACTCCTCCAGCCAGTACAGCGCGTTGGCGACCAGGAAGTTGCGCACCTCGACCCGGCCGAAGTTGAAGATCAGGGTGCCCCAGTCGGGGTGCTCGCCGCGGCGGGGGTCGGCGTGCTCGTACAGCGGCGTGCCGTCGAACCGGGCCAGTGCCCAGTCGTCCTTCGGGAAGTGCGCCGGCACCCAGTCCATGATCACCCCGATACCGGCCTGGTGCAGCCGGTCCACAAAGTACCGGAGGTCGTCCGGGTCGCCGTACCGCGAGGTCGGCGCGTAGTACGACGTGACCTGGTAGCCCCAGGAGCCGCCGTACGGATGCTCGGCCACCGGCAGCAGCTCGACGTGGGTGAAGCCGGTCTCGGTGAGGTAGCCGACCAGCTCGTCGGCGAGCTGCCGGTAGCCGAGACCCGGCCGCCAGGACCCGAGGTGCAGCTCGTAGATGCTCATCGGCGTGCTGTGCCACTGCGTCGCGGCTCGCCGTTCCAGCCACTGGGCGTCGTCCCAGGCGTACGACGACGCGAACACCACCGAAGACCGGCCCGGCGGCGCCTCGGCCTGAAAGGCCATCGGGTCGGCCTTGTCCCGCCAGGCGCCGTCCGCGCCGAGCACCGAGAACTGGTAGTGCGTGCCGGCCGGCACCATCGGCACGAACAGCTCCCACACCCCGGACGAGCCGACCATCCGCATGGGGTAGCCGCGCCGCTCCCAGTGGTCGAAGTCGCCGGTGACCCGGATCCCGCGCGCGTTCGGCGCCCATACCGCGAACGAGACGCCGCTCACCGTGCCGGTCGCGGTCTGGTACTGCCGGGGGTGCGCGCCGAGCACCTCCCACAGCTTCTCGTGCCGGCCCTCACCGATCAGGTGCTGGTCGACCTCGCTAAGGGTGGGCAGCCAGCGGTACGGGTCGTCCGCGATGACCGGGTGCCCGTCGTAGGTGACCTCCAGCCGGTAGTCGACCGGCGCGGCCAGGTCCGGCAGCACGGCGGCGAACACCCCGCCGTCGTGGATCTTCTCCAGCGTCGTGCCGACCCCGTCGACGAGGACGACGACCTGCTCGGCACCCGGCCGCAGGCTGCGCACCACCACGCCGTCCGGCCCCGGGTGCATGCCCAGGATCGCGTGCGGGTCGTGGTGCGCACCGCCCACCAGGCGGTCCAGCTCGGTCCGGTCGACGCCGGTCAGGTCGCTCTTCTGAGCGGACACGCTACGCATCCTTCCCAGCGGTCAGCCGGGCCAGCCAGGCGAGCGGGATCGGCAGCCAGGTCGGCCGGTTCCGCGCCTCGTAGACCGCCTCGTAGACCGCCTTGTCCGCCTCGAAGGCCCGGAGCAGGACATCCTGGTCGCGTGGGTCGGCTCCGCTGGTCTCGGCGTACCCCCTGCGGAAGGCGGCCCGGTTGCGGTCTACCCACTCACCGGCCCGGTACTCAAGCTGCGGGTCCGGCTCGTCGACGAGCAGGTGCCGGGCGGCGTAGTCGAACGAGCGGAGCATGCCGGCCACGTCGCGCAGCGGGCTGTCCGGCCGGCCGCGGGTGGCCAGCGGGCGGGCCGGCTCGCCTTCGAAGTCCAGCAGCACCCAGTGGGTGGCGGTGCGCAGCGCCTGGCCGAGGTGCAGGTCGCCGTGGATGCGCTGCAGCGGGAGGCCGCCCGGCAGGTCGCAGACCGCGGCGTAGCTCGCCCGCAGCGGCCCGGCGTGCTCGGCCAGCCCGGGCACCACCTCGATGGCCAAGGCTAGCCGCTCGGTCATGCCGGTCGCGGTGTCCGCCAGCCACCTCCGGTCGGCCCGGCCGGTTGGCAGCACCTGGGCCAGGCCGGCGTGGACGGCGGCGGTAGCGGCGCCGAGCCGGTGCGCCTCGCCGGAGAAGTCGCCGCCCACCTCGTCGGCCCGCAGGTCTCGCTCGGAGAACAGGTCGCGCACGCTGGACAGCGCCAATGACCAGCCGTCGCTGGCCACCGGCAGGAAGCTCTGCAGCATGGCCAGGGTGGCGGTGGCCGGCTCCGCGCCGGCTGGCTCGGGCAGCTCGGTCAGCTCGACGTGGCCGAGCAGCGGCGCGATGTGCGGGCTGCCCAGGGGGCGCAGTGCCCGGTGCACCTCGACGTCGGGGTTGAGGCCGGGCTCCAGCTTGCGGAACACCTTCAGGATGGCGTCCTCGCCGTAGACCAGCGAGGTGTTGGACTGCTCGGCCACCAGCACGTCGCCAGGCACCCCGTGCGGTATCGCCGCGCCCGGCTCGGGATGGAAGACCAGCGCGCCGTGCTGGCCGCCGGCCGCCACCAGGTCCGTCCACAACGGGCTGATGTCGCGGTCGGCCAGGCCGTCGTACACCCACACCGCCCGGCCGTCGTCCTCCAGCTCGCCGAGCAGCGCGTGCCCGAGGTGGTCCTGGGGCCCGTGGTGGTAGGCCAGCGGCACGACGTACGTCTCCGTCCCGCCGTCGGGGTAGCTCACCCGGACGAGCCGCACGTCGACGCGCGGCTCGGCGTCGCGCAGCCGGGCGGCCAGCGTCGACGTCATGGCGGCGGCCCCGCGGCCCTTCCCGCCGAACCAGCGCTGCCCGGGCAGCCACTCCGCGAGCAGCCGGTCCAGGGTGATCATCGCCAGTCCTCCAGCCTGAGCCGGCTCGGGTTCTCCTCGGGCGGGGTGAGCTGGAACCAGTAGAAGCCGTGCCCGGCGAGCGTGAGCAGGTACGGCAGCACGCCGATCCGGGGGAACGTCACCCTGCCGGTCAGCTCGATCGGCGTCCAGTCCTCGAACCGGCGCAGGTCCAGCTCGACCGGCTGCGGGAACCGGGACAGGTTGTTCACACAGAGTACGACGTCCACCCCCGCGTCCACCCCAGCCTCGCCGTCCGCCCCGGCACCGGTGCGCCGGTGCTCGCGGACGAAGGACAGCACGGTGCCGTTGCGGGAGCCGATCTCGGCGTAGCTGCCCAGGCCGAACGTCGGATGCTGCTTGCGCACCTCGATCATCCGATGCGTCCAGTGCAGGAACGAGCTGGTGCTGCGGAGCTGGGCCTCGACGTTGGTGACCTGGTAGCCGTAGATCGGGTCGGCGATGACCGGCAGGTTGAGCCGCTGCGGGTCGGCGGTGGAGAAGCCGGCGTTGCGGTCCGGGGTCCACTGCATCGGGGTGCGGACGCCGTCGCGGTCACCGAGCCAGATGTTGTCACCCATCCCGATCTCGTCGCCGTAGTAGAGCACCGGCGAGCCGGGCAACGAGAGCAGCAGGGCGGTGAACAGCTCAAGCTGGTTGCGGTCGTTGTCCAGCAGTGGGGCGAGCCGGCGGCGGATGCCGATGTTGGCGCGCATGCGGGGGTCCGTGGCGTACTCCGCCCACATGTAGTCGCGTTCCTCGTCGGTGACCATCTCCAGGGTCAGCTCGTCGTGGTTGCGCAGGAAGATACCCCACTGGCAGTTGGCCGGGATGTCCGGCGTCTGCGCCATGATCTCACTGATCGGCAGCCGGGACTCCCGCCGTACGCCCATGAACAGCCGGGGCATCACCGGGAAGTGGAAGGCCATGTGGCACTCGTTGCCGAGCACCGGGTCGCCGAAGTACTCGACCACGTCGGCGGGCCACTGGTTGGCCTCGCACAGGATCACCCGGTCCGGGTGCTCGTTGTCCACAATGGACCGGATCTCGCGCAGGAACCGGTGCGTGGCGGGCAGGTTCTCGCAGTTGGTGCCCTCCTCCTCGAACAGGTAGGGCACGGCGTCGAGCCGGAAGCCGTCGATGCCCATCTCCAGCCAGAACCGTAGCGCGTCCAGCACCGCCTCCCGCACCGCGGGGTTGTCGAAGTTCAGGTCCGGCTGGTGGGAGAAGAACCGGTGCCAGTAGTACTGCTTGCGGACCGGGTCGAAGGTCCAGTTGCTCGTCTCGGTGTCGACGAAGATGACCCGCGCGCCGGCGTAGCCCTCGTCGGAGTCGGACCAGACGTAGAAGTCGCCGTAGGGGCCGGTCGGGTCGGACCGGGACGCCTGGAACCACGGGTGCTGGTCAGAGGTGTGGTTGAGCACGAAGTCGACGATCACCCGCAGGTCCCGGGAGTGCGCCTCGGCCAGGAACTTCTGGAAGTCCTCGAGGGTGCCGAACTCCGGCAGCACGCCGCAGTAGTCGGACACGTCGTAGCCGCCGTCGCGCAGCGGCGACGGGTAGAACGGCGGCAGCCACAGGCAGTCGACGCCCAGCCAGCGCAGGTAGTCGAGCTTGCTGGTCAGCCCGGCCAGGTCACCGACGCCGTCGTTGTCGCTGTCGTAGAAGCCACGGACGAGCACCTCGTAGAAGACCGCCGTCTTGAACCACTCCGTCCCGTCGCTCACTGGGCCACCCTCCTCGGGTCTGCGCCGCGTGGGATGCCGCAAGTTTGTGGAAGTTATGCGCCTGGCACGCGTATGCCCATCGCAAGTTGGGGAACTTGCGTGCTGGGGTCAAGCAAGAGCAACTAAAGGGAGAGCTGACGCGGGGCCACTCATGCGCCTGCCGCCCCGGCCCGTCGCGGCGATCATCCGGCCTCACGCCGTACCCGAGCGAGATGGGTCACCAGATCGCCCGAGGGCGACACGACGGCCTCGACCTCGGCGTGCGCCTTGCCACCCATGTGTGCCTCCCTTCGACCAAACCGAGGACAGGCGTGGCCGCCGACAACCCGACCCAGGTCGTTAGGCCAGCCTCCGGACCGCAAAGATGTGTGCCGGCTCGGTGTGCGGGTCGAGCCGGACGTAGTTGTGCGTGCCCCACTCGTAGCGTGCCCCGGTCAGCTCGTCGTACACCTCGAACCGGTCGTGCCGGTCCAGGCCGAGGCTGGGCAGGCCGAGGTCGGTCATCGCCTCCCGCGGCTCGTGCGGGTCGAGCGTGACCAGCACGAGCACCGTGTCGCCGGTCACCGGGTCGTGCTTGGACCAGCACATGATCGCGTCGCCGTCAACGTGGTGCAGCCGCAGGTTGCGGAGCTGATGCAGGGCGGGGTGCCGGCGGCGGATGTCGTTCAGCGTCGCGAGGTACGGCGCCAGGCTGCGGCCGGCGCGCTCGGCCGCGGCGAAGTCACGCGGGCGGAGCTGGTACTTCTCCGAGTCCAGGTACTCCTCGCTGCCCGGCTCGCGGGGAAGGTGCTCGTACAGCTCGTAGCCGGAGTACACGCCGTAGCTGGGGGAGAGCATGCTGGCCAGCACTGCCCGGATCTTGAACATCGGCGGGCCGCCGTGCTGCAGGCTTTCGTGCAGGATGTCCGGGGTGTTGACGAAGAAGTTCGGGCGCATGTAGTCGACCGCGGCCACCAGCTCGCGGACGTACTCCTCCAGCTCCCACTTCGCGGTGCGCCAGGTGAAGTAGGTGTAGGACTGGGTGAAGCCGATCTTGGCCAGGGTGTGCATCATGGCTGGCTTGGTGAACGCCTCGGCCAGGAACAGCACGTCCGGGTCCCGCTGCTTGACCCGGCAGACCAGCCAGTGCCAGAAGTTCAGCGGCTTGGTGTGCGGGTTGTCCACCCGGAAGATCTTCACGCCGTGGTCGACCCAGTACTTGACCATCCGGTAGATCTCGGCGTAGAGCCCGCTCGGCTCGATGTCGAAGTTGATCGGGTAGATGTCCTGGTACCGCTTCGGCGGGTTCTCGGCGTAGGCGATCGAGCCGTCCGGGTTGGTCGTGAACCACTCGGGGTGGTACCTGACCCACGGGTGGTCCGGCGCGCACTGCAGCGCCAGGTCCAGCGCGACCTCCAGGCCCAGCTCGCGGGCGGTGGTCACCAGGTCGTCGAAGTCGTCGATGGTGCCGAGGTCGGGGTGGACGGCGTCGTGCCCGCCCTCGGCGGCGCCGATCGCCCACGGTGAGCCGACGTCGTCCGGGCCGGCGACCAGGGCGTTGTTCCTCCCCTTGCGGTTGACCCGGCCGATCGGGTGGACCGGTGGCAGGTACACCACGTCGAAGCCCATCTCGGCGACCCGGGGCAGCTCCTTGGCCGCGGTGGCGAAGGTGCCATGCACCGGCCGGCCGGCGGCGTCCACCCCGCCGGTGGAGCGCGGGAACAGCTCGTACCACGCGCCGTACAGCGCCCGCTGGCGGTCCACCCACAGCTCGTACCGGCGGGACCGGGTGATGAGCTCGCGCAGCGGGTGGTCGTACAGAAGCTGGCGCAGGCCGGCGTTCAGCGCCGGGGCGACCCGGTGGGCCAGGTCCAGGCTGCCGTCGCGCAGCATCCCGGCCGCGGCGAGCAGCTCATCGCGGCGCTCCGCCGGCACGGCCTGGGCGGCCCGCTCCAGCAGCCGCGCGCCGGACTCGAGGTCGTTGGCCAGGTCCGCGAGCCCCTGGCCGGCCTCCAGCTTGACCTCGATGGTATGCCACCAGGTCGCCAGCGGGTCGCCCCACGCCTCGACCACGAACGACCACATCCCCACCGCGTCCGGGGTGATCGTGACGTGCCAGCGGTCGGTGCCCGGCGTACCGGGGGTCATCCGGGTGAACGGCGCGCTCATGCCGTCCGGTGCCCGCCAGGAGACGCTCGCCGCCACCGCGTCGTGACCCTCACGGAAGACCGTCGCGGCGATCGGCACCCGCTCCCCGACGACCGCGCGGGCCGGGTAACGCCCGCACGACACCACCGGGGAGACGTCTGTGAGTCCGAGCCGTCCAGTCATCACCGAAAACGCTACCGGCGTCCTGGCCGGTGCGCATCGTCACACCGAGTGGCAGTCGGCACCTCATGCGGTGGCGGACCCGCTCCGTGACACGGCTGTAACGAGTCTCGCCGGGAAAGACGGATATAGCGCATCTGCCCCGGTCAGCGACAGGTCACCACAACGCCGAGTGGTCACCACACGGGCGTCCCGGTCAACGACAGGTCACCACAACGCCGAGTGGTCACCACACGGTTGTCACCCGAAATCGGTGGATGTGGTAAGCAGTGCGGCACCGCTACTGTTCTCGCGTGAGAGCGCTGCGCCGATTCACCGTCCGGTCCACCCTTCCCCCGGAGCTCGCGGCCCTGGGCGAGCTCGTGATGAACCTGCGCTGGTCCTGGCATCCGGAGACGCTTGACCTGTTCGAGGCCGTCGACCCGGAGCTGTGGCGGACCTGCAACGACGACCCCGTCCGGCTGCTCGGAGCGGTCTCCGCCGGCCGGCTGGCCGCGCTGGCCCGGGACAAGCGCTTCGGCCGCCGGCTCGCCACCGCCGCCGACGAGCTGGAGGAGTACCTCACCGGGCCGCGGTGGTACCAGCACGCGTCCGGCGGTCCGGGCGGGCTGCCGGCCTCAATTGGCTACTTCTCCCCGGAGTTCGGCATCACCGAGGTCCTGCCGCAGTACTCCGGTGGCCTCGGCATCCTGGCCGGTGACCACCTCAAGGCAGCCTCCGACCTCGGCGTCCCGATCATCGGCGTCGGCCTGCTCTACCGGGCCGGCTACTTCAGCCAGTCGCTGTCTCCGGACGGCTGGCAGCTCGAGCGGTACCTGTCGCAGGACCCGCACGGCATGCCGCTGGCGTTGCTGCGCGGCACCGACGGCGCGCCGGTGCAGATCAGCGTCGGGCTGCCCGAGGGCCGGCGGATGGCCGCGCAGGTCTGGAAGGCACAGGTTGGCCGGGTCCCGCTGCTGCTGCTCGACACCGACGTGGAGGAGAACGAGCCATCCGAGCGGCAGATCACCGACCGGCTGTACGGCGGCGGCGGCGACCACCGGCTGCAGCAGGAGATGCTGCTCGGCATCGGCGGGGTGCGCGCGATCCGGGTGTACTGCCGGCTGACCGGCGCGCCCGAGCCGGAGGTGTTTCACACCAACGAGGGCCACGCCGGCTTTCTCGGCGTGGAGCGGATCCGGGAGCTGGCCGAGGACGGCGGGCTGGAGTTCGACGCGGCCCTGCAGGCGGTGCGGGCGGGCACGGTGTTCACGACCCACACGCCGGTGCCGGCGGGCATCGACCGGTTCGGCCGGGACCTGGTGGCGACGTACTTCGGCGGCTCGAACGAGTCGGCGGGCACGCCGGTGGAGCGCATCCTGGAGCTCGGCGTCGAGGCCGACCCGGCCATGTTCAACATGGCGCACATGGGGCTGCGGCTCGGCCAGCGGGCCAACGGCGTGAGCCGGCTGCACGGCCATGTCAGCCGGGAGATGTTCGGTGGGATGTGGCCGGGCTTCGACATCGACGAGGTGCCGATCACCTCGATCACCAACGGGGTGCACGCGCCGACCTGGATGGCCCGCGAGATCCTGGAGCTGGCCGAGCGGGAGGTCGACCCAGACGTGTTGGCCGGTGCCGGTGGCTGGGAGACGGTCGACCGGCTCAGCCCGCACACCATCTGGTCGATCCGCCGTACCCTGCGCGAACGGCTGGTCGAGGAGGTCCGGCGGCGGGTGCACGACTCCTGCCTGCAGCGGGGGATGAGCACCGCCGAGCTGGGCTGGACCCGCACCGTCTTCGACCCGGACGTGCTGACCATCGGCTTCGCCCGGCGGGTGCCGTCGTACAAGCGGCTGACCCTGATGCTGCGCGACCCGGACCGGCTCAGGGCGCTGCTGCTCGACGAGGAGCGGCCGATGCAGATCGTGATCGCCGGCAAGTCGCACCCGGCCGACGACGGCGGCAAGGCGCTGATCCAGCACGTCGTCCGGTTCGCCGACGACCCGGCGGTGCGGCACCGGATCGCGTTCCTGCCCGACTACGACATCGGGATGGCCCGTTACCTCTACGTCGGCTGCGACGTCTGGCTGAACAACCCGCTGCGGCCGCTGGAGGCGTGCGGCACGTCCGGGATGAAGGCGGCGCTGAACGGCGGGCTGAACCTGTCCATCCGGGACGGCTGGTGGGACGAGATGTACGACGGCGGGAACGGCTGGGCCATCCCGACCGCGGATGGCATCTTCGACCACGAGCGGCGCGACGACCTGGAGGCGGCGGCCTTCTACGAGCTGGTCGACACCCAGGTCAAGCAGCGGTTCTACGACCGGAGTTCGGGCGGGGTGCCGGTCCGCTGGGTGGAGATGGTGCGGCACACGCTGAAGTCGCTGGGGCCGAAGGTGCTGGCCACCCGGATGGTGCGCGACTACGTGCGGACGCTGTACGCGCCGGCCGCGGCGTCGTCGGCCAGGCTGGCGGCCGACTCCTATGCCGGAGCGAAGGAGCTGGCCGGCTGGCGCGCCTCGGTGCTGGCTGCCTGGCCGGGCGTGCGGGTGGTGCACGTGGAGTCATCCGGGGTGGGTGACACCCCGGAGCTCGGCGCGACCCTGTCCCTGCGGGCCGAGGTGGAGCTGGCCGGGCTGTCGCCGGACGACGTGGACGTGCAGGCGGCGTACGGCCGGGTGGACGACGCGGACCACCTGCACGACGTGCGGACCGTGTCGATGACCCCGGTGGGGGACGCCGAGACGCTGCGGTTCGAGGTCACCCTGCCGCTGGACATCACCGGGCCGTTCGGCTACACGGTGCGGGTGCTGCCCCGGCACGAGCTGCTCGCCACCCCCGCTGAGCTCGGCGTCGTCGCCCTGGCCTGACTCGCCGCCACGCCGGGCCCGGCCAGCACCGGGCCCGGCCGCGTTACGCACGAAGATCACGGATCTCGTGGTTACGACACCACGAGATCCGTGATCTTCTCGTGTCAGCGGGGTCGGTGTCAGTCCGTTCATTTCCTTTTAGGTGAGCTGTAAGTACGAAATACCGAAGTTTCCGCGTCGGTGACGGACTCGGCAAGGCCGGGGGGGTTGGCTGAGCTGAGACTGTTGCGCCTCACTCGGCCAATGAGTGAGGAGGGTCGGCGGATGGTCATCATCGTGGTTGCGGTCACTGTGCTAATCGCTCTGGGCATGGTGTTGCGGGTGGACTGGCACTCCGTCGAGGTGGATGCGCGGCTGACCAAATGGGTGGGGTTCACTCTCAAGCTGAGGAAGCGGTCGCCGCCAAGTACGGCGCCGGGTCGTATACCGGAGAGTGGTCCAGCCGATCCCGAGCCTGTGCATGGGCCGTCGTCGTTGCAGGCGAGGCGTGGCCGCGAACGGCCGCACCCGATCTATCGGAGCGTCGATGACAAGCATGAGCTTGGCTACGGCGTTCCGGGACGTGTGCGGGTGCTGCCCCGGCCCGAGCTGCTCGCCACCCTCGCCGCGCTCGGCGTCGCCTTAGCCTGACGGCCCGACCGCCTCGCCCACGATCCCGGCCAGGTGCGTCGGGGTGATGCCGAGCGCCGGCTCATGCATGACGTGAACTACAGCGGAGTAGTTCACCGGCTGGGTCATCCACAGGTCCTGAGGCCGTCCACAGCCCAATGTGCCTCGTCAGCGGGATGGCTGGCGGGGTGGGGTGAGTGGCCAGAAGTGGGGGGAGTCGGGGTGGTCGAGCCAGATGTGTTGTTTGTCTGTTGTTGCGGTAAGGCCATATCGGTCGCGGCTGGGTCGGCCGAGCTCGGTCCATGCGTGCGCGGTGGACTCGGTGCTGTCGACGATGCGGCGCGGTCCGCCTTGGATGATGGGGTAGCAGTCGTTTGGGCCGGGTGCGGTGTGTATTTCGGCCCAAGAGCTGTCTATGCAGATCAGGCTGTACAGCTCGATGCCGTCGCGGGTGATGCGGCCGGCGGACTGGAGAGCTGGGTCATGGAGCTGCAGAATGAACCGGAAGTCCCAGTTGTCAAGCAGGGCGGGGTTGAGTCTGGTGTTTCCCTGCTCGGCCCCCGCCAGGTCGAGGCAGGTGGTGAAGCCATGGCCGTCTGGTACTGGGTCGCCGACGTGGGAGCGTAGCCACATGAAGTGTCCGGAGATGGGCAGGAACCGGCCTTCGACGGTATGTGGATCGGTCTTGTGTAGCGCGATGAGGCTGCTGGAGATGTCACCGCGCACGTCGGCCACGATGATGCCGGCCGTGTTCAGTTGGGTGATCCATGCGCCAGGAATGGCGGGCACGGCGCAGGTTGCGACGATACGGTCGTACGGGGCGTTGTTGGGGGCTCCGTGGGTGCCGTCGCCGGCAACAAGGTGTGGTTGGTAGTTGAGTTGGCGCAGGCGGTCGCGGGCGGCTGCGGTGAGCTCGGGGTGGATGTCGACGCTGGCTACGGCGGTGTCGCCTAGCCGGTGGCAGAGCAGCGCGGCGTTATAGCCGCTGCCGGTGCCGACTTCCATGACTCGGTGGCGGTCGGTGACGTCGAGCAGCCCGAGCATTCGTGCCATGAGGCTCGGCTTGGTAGAGGAGCTGGTCGGCCATGGCTGGTCCACGCCGGGGACCTGGCCGTGTTGGATGGTCAAGGTCTGGTCGCTGTAGACGGAGCCGAGCCACTCGGCGGCCTGCACCGGGTCAGAGCCGTCGATCCGGGTGCCGGACCGGTAAAAGAAAGGCACGAAGACATGTCGGGGAGTCTCCTGGAACGCTTTTTTCCAGCGTGCGTCCACCAGGCCGGCGGCGGACAGTTGATGGGCGAGGTCCGCGGCCTTGGGCCGCCAGTCGGTCATCGCGTGAGCCCGGCAGCGAGAAGGTCAGCGAGAGCGGCGGCAATCGGCAGGCCCGTTTCTTCCTGCAACCACAGCCACCGGCCTTCCGGATTACATTCCAAGAACCACCAGGAGCCGTCAGGATCCACGGTGAAGTCGAATGCGCCGTAGGCCAGCCCGAGACAGCCCAGGTAGTTGGATGTTCCAGCGATGACGTCGGCGGGCACCTCCACAACCTCGTAGGCGACGGCATCGTAGTCCGCCCGCCAGTCGACGTGTGCTCGCTCGCTGTTCGCATGGATCGCGACGCCGAAGCAATGACATCCGACCATCGTGACCCGCACGTCGTATGCTTTGGGTACCCATTGCTGCACTAGGTGAGCGGTGGCCGCTACCGCGGCCGGGTCTATGTCTGTCGCGTCGATCGGAGTGGTGTAGGTGATGCGCGGGCCGGCTCCCTCGTTGAGTACGAGCGAGGACAATGTCTTGCAGATGACCGGGCCGGAGGTGGCTCTCGCGAAGTCCGTCACGGCGTCATGGTCGTTGGTGACAAGGGTCCGTGGCACCCGCATGCCGACGTCGCTCGCCGTGCGTAGTTGCAATGGCTTATACTCGGCTGCCGCAGACCGGCCAAGGTGGTTGACCAGCAGCACCGGCAAGCTCATCAACACGCCGCCGAACGCGAGCCGGGCCTCGGCCGCCGCGAACAACTTGTCGCCGTCCGACATGGTCGCTGGAAAACTAAACCGGGTCGGCCGCTGATAATAGACCGACCGCACCTCTGCCAAGTCCACGGCCGAACCTGCCGTCGCCGCACTGCCTGCCCAGCCATCGGCAGTCATCGAGGCGGACAGGGTCAACCCTAGGGGGAAATCGCCGACATCCATACGGGCGACCCGCACGGGACGACTGTCCAGCTCGCGGATCACCGCGTCGGTGGCAGCGTCATCAGCGCCAGCGACGACAAGGACGGTACCTGCGGCGCTCAAGCCGACGTCGACGAGATCAGTCATCCGTGTAGACCTCGTGCCGCGTGTCAGGAACGACATTGCCATCGTCCGACACTTCGGTCGGCACTGCCTTGGTCACCCGCGAACGTTTTGTCGCGTGCTTGCCAGCTTCTATCGGTACAACCACTCCCAGCGAAGCGGACAACGGTCGCAACGGCCCTGGGACATGAATCTCCGGCGTGTAGGCGCCGTCACCGCGCTCGGCCAGCGGCAGCAGCGACGACGCCGGGAACAGGATATCGGACATCACCGGATCAGATCGGAATCCCGGCGTGCGACTGAATGTGCTCGGCTGACTCGAGCTACCTTGCGGGCGCCGCATCGGGGATCCTCCTTCCACGGCGAGGTGTTGCCATCCTGATCATGACCACGACAACGCTCCCTCCGCGACTGGACGTCGCGGCGCCTCGGGATCGATGTCTGCAACGGATATTAGGGCAGCTTTCGGGTGGCATGAACTAGGCGGACAGTGTCTCGATGGAGTGAGCTCGTGAGCATGATATGCCGGCCAGTCAGTGCGGCGGTGGGCTGCGGGTCAGGCGGTGTTGGGGAGGAGTGCTCGGGCGCGGTCTTCGAATGCCTGGGCGTCGGGGTGGGTGGGGTGTTGGGTGGCGAGTCGACGGCGGAGGTGGGTGATGAGGTCGAGGACGCGCGCACTCTCCATGCGTGCGGCGAGCTCGAGTGCCTCGTTTGCGACTCGGGTGGACTCGGTGACGTCGACCTCGGATGTTCCGCCGGTCAGGTGGGACTCGGCGACGGCGGCGAGCACGAGGGCTCGGCGGCGTTCCCTGCCGTCGCCGGGCGTGGAGGCCAGCGCTGCGTGCCGCTGGGTGTCGGCGCTTCGGCGGAGGTCGGCGGCGGCAAAGGCAGCGTCAGCGTGGAAGTCGCTGATGTAAGCGCTCACCCAGAACGGCTCATCCTCCGGGTGGACCCGGTCGAGGGCAGTCTCGGCCTTGGCCAGCGCCTGCTCGGCGGCGGGCCGGTCGGCGAGCAGGGCGTGCGCCTTCGCCTCCTGCGCGAGGCACTTCGAGTAGGCGGCGTAGGACTTGCGTGGACCGGCGAGTGCGGCACGCTGGCCGGCCCTGGCCTGGGCCAGCGCCTCCCGGCCATCACCGAGCTGGTGGTCCATGATCGACATAGAGCCTAGGACGTAGGATCCGAGGACGTGGTCGCCGGCTGCCTGAGCGAGCCGGAGCGCCTGGATGTAGTACCGCTGGGCCAAGCCGTGCCGGCCGGTGTCGAAGGCCATGAACGCGCCGGTCTCGACCAGGCACGCGGTGGCGCGGTAAAGGTCGCGGCCAACCGCGTCGTCGTAGGAGGCGTGCAGCAGCGGGCGGACGTGGTCGTGGGCGTAGGTCATCAGCGTGGCCCGGGCGTGCCCGCCGCCAAGGCGCCGGTCGGCCTCCTGGAAGGTGCGGCACATCGACCACAACACGTCCACGTCAGTGGCGCCGACCCGGCGGGCGGTGCCGGAGAACGCCACGCTCTCCTGCCCGGCGACCAGCCAGTCCCGCACCGGGGCGGAGAACGCCCCGGCCAGCGCGCCGGCACCGGCGAGGAAGTCACGGCGCAGCATGTCGGCCTCCCACATCGCAACCACCGCGTCCACGGTATCCCGTACGGCGACGGGGTAGCCCAGGCCCAGATGCTCCGGCAGCGGCGTCACCGCAAACCCCAGCTCCAGCACACCCACCGGCCGGCCCAGCCGCACGCTGAGCACCTCCGCGATCACCACGGGCGCCGGGTCCTGCGGGGTCCGGCCCCGCAGCCATCCCTCCACCGACGTCGCCGTGTATGACCGCGGCACACGACGGCGGGCACAGCCGTCACTCACCCGCTTCGCCAGCGCCGTATGTGAGACCCCGGCCTGCTCAAGGAGCGCGCCGAGCCGCGCGTTGTCCACCAACTCCCCTCCCAACCTCCCCGGCATGTTAACCCGACCTGATAGCCACACCCCATACGTCGGACCGATGCGACCCCCGTATGACTTTCGGCGACAATGGCCGAACGACCACCGTCTACCCATGCCAAACGAACTGACTCCCGCACCGAAAGGTGAATGTCCCGGCGACTCCTCAGCGGGCCGGGGAACTGGTAATGCATTACCTCTCGACTGGCGGGAGGCGACCTGGTGGCTGGCGTCGCCGGCTCGGCGGCGCCGGGCCGATCTGTCCGGTCTGACGCTGGGTGAGGTGGTGGATTCGGCGCCCCCCGAGCTCGGGGGTGGACCCGTCCGGTTGGGATCACGAGCAAGACGCGACCGTCTTCTCTCTGGAGGGTGGGTGGTGGGCGGCGGCCCCGCTCGCGTCGGAGGCCGCCGTGGGCGATGACTCAGCAGCCGAGGAGCTGGACACGACCGCGCTCTGCGGGGTGTGTCGGGCGCCGTGCGGGCACTGCTTCTGTGACGTGCCGGCGGATCGGCTGCGGTACCTGGCGGCGCAGGTCTCGCTGGTTCATCACCCGACGCCGGACGGCCGGTGTCACGGCTGCGGGTGCTCCGTCGTGTTGTGTGGGTATCTCGCGCTCGTTCGGCAGGCCCGTGCCGGTACCGGGCCGACGCCGCCCGCCGTACCGGCCGACCTGCGGGACTGGATCGTGACCTGCGCCGGGCACCACGGCCTGCCCGCCACCGACATCGCGTTCCTGCTCCGTCAGAACGGCATGCCCGACGCCGACCCCGACATGGTCCGCGCGGTGCTCGCCGCGCACGGCCTCGACCCGCCCTTGAGCTGAGTCCGGCCGGCACCCCCAAGGGGCGAATGCTGGCGTTGCCGCCGGGCTCCTTGACCCAAGGACCGCTGCCCGGGCCACATGTGACCCGGGCCACCACGACACCGAACGGAGCGACAGAGCCGATGGACACCGCCGAGCCCTCCGGCCCGAGCCGGCAGCGCCCCGAGCGCCCCGACCGCGACCTGTGGGAGCAGCCGGTGTGCCGGGTGTTCCCGGGTCGGGAGGTGGCGCCCGGGGTGCGCCGGGCGCTTCAGGGCTGGCTGCCGGTGCCGCGGGACGCCGGGCGGTGCGCGGTGCCGCGGCGGCACCTGCCCGGGTGGCGGCCCGGCACGGTGATGCTCACCGAGGACCTGCTCGGGCAGCTGTTCCCGGACACGGCCGAGGCCGGGCCGGTGCCGGAAGGTGGATGCCGGCCGGGGTACGGGGCGCTGGTCGAGGCCTGCGCGATCGCGTTCGGGCTTTCCGGGCTGGTCCGGCTCGGCGCGGCGCTACCGGACAGCCCCGACGACGACCGAGCGACCGTGACGACGACCCGGGCGGGGCGCCGCCCGGATGAGACAGGCCGGGCCCGCCCCACCAGCCCCACCAGCCGCGACGGTGGCGCCGGCCCGGCCGCCCCAGCCCACGGCCAACCGACCCCACCACCCAGGAGACACCAATGGGGGTCTACCACATGCCCCAGCGACCGGACCCACGGATCTGGCAGGAGCCAGACATGCGACCAGCCGTGGCCGAACGCGACATCACCCGCCTCTACCGCCTGCTGCAAACCCACGGCTACACCCAGCAGCACATCGCCGCCCTCACCGGACAGTCACAGCCCGAGGTCTCCGCGATCATCCACGGCCGCCAGGTCCAGGCCTACGACGTGATCGCGAGGATCATCGACGGCCTCGGCGCCCCCCGCGGCATGGCCGGCCTGTCCTACACCACCAGCCACTCCCCACAACCACCCCGACCAGCGATAGAACACGCCGCGAGGTCGTGTCGGCTGCCGTGACCTAGGCAACCCTGCTGGACCCAACAGGTCCACCCTCACCCCAGGTGGTGGTTACCGGCCGGGGCCCTTGGGGCCTCGGCCGCGGGGCGGTCGGCGTCCGGGCGACGAGGGCTTGCCGAGCAGGTCGTTGGACACCATGCGGGCGAGCTGGCCGGGCAGCCCGGGGGTCACCCCCGTCCGCGAGACGAACACCCCGTTGAACACCGCGCCCTGCAGCACCATGTACACCACGTTGACGTCGGGCCGGGCGGCCAGCTCGCCGCGGGCGACCGCCCGGTCGAGCAGCGCGCCCACGACGGCGCGCTCCAAGGCGATGTACTCCTCCTTGAGCTGGATCGCCAGCTCCTCGTTGTCGTTCGCGTCCGAGACCAGCCCGGGCAGCGCCCAGCCGGCGCCCGGCGAGGTGAGCCGGCCCACGATGTCCCTGGTGATGGCCTCGAGGTCGCCGGCCAGGCTGCCGGTGTCGCTCGGGGTGCTCATCCGCAGGTTCGGCCCGATCGCCGTGAGCACGATCTGGCCCTTGGTGCGCCACCGCCGGTAGATTGCCGTCTTGCCCACCCCCGCCCGGGCCGCGATTTGTTCGATGGTCACCCGGTTGTAGCCCACCTCGGCCATCAGGGCGCGAATGGCATTCAACACCGTCGCGTCGACCTGAGGGGAGCGGGGACGGCCCCGGGATGGCTGGGTCATCTGCGTCACGATCCTTCCGCGAGAACTACACGGTTACCGTGTTGTGCCGGGCCATCCTGACCGGCCCGATGGCCGTTAGGAATATCCGCGGTCGATACATATGCGACATATCTGCGTCCAGGATCCACGGCACTCATCTCTCCGACCAAATTGATACTGTCCGTACCGTATCGAAAACGAGGGAGAGCTGGCGACCCGATGTCGCTGGCCTGGCAGATCATCTAGAGCGCAGCAGATTGTACGTCGTGATTAATCGGTCAGATGGCCTCTGACCTGGGCAGACAGGTCTGCCTGACGACGCGACGGCGGTTCGTCGCCACGGTCCGCGCGCGGCGGGGCGCCCTTACCGGCGTACCCGCAGCAGGACGACGGACCGGGCGGTCAGCGGCAGGTCAAGCCCGCCCGGGCACGGCGGCTGGCCAGCCGGCGGCTCGCCGTCCTCGCAGGTTGTGTCAACGATCACGTCGTACGCCTCGGCCCACGGGGCGGCCGGCAGCGCGAACATGCGGTCCTCCGGGCCGGCGTGCAGCACCAGCAGGTAGGAGTCGTCAACGATGTGCTCGCCCCGCGGGCCCCGGTGCCGCAGCCCGCGCCCGTCGAGGTACATCCCGATCGTGCCGACCGACGGGTCGAACCAGTCGTCCACCGACATCTCCCGCCCGTCCGGGTGGAACCACGTGAGGTCCTTGCAGCCGTCGCCGTCCGGCACGGGCCGTCCCTCGAAGAACGCCCGCTGCCGCAGCACCGGCGAACCGCGCCGCAGCGCGACCAGCCGCCGTACGAAGGACCGCATCGCCGCCGCGTTCGCCTGCGCCGCGTTCGCCAGCGCGGCGCTCGCCGGCCTGGGGTCCGCCAGCGCCGCGTCCACCGGCCCAGCGTCGCCGACCCCCGTCCAGTCGACGTAGGACAGGTCGTTGTCCTGGCAGTACGCGTTGTTGTTGCCGTCCTGGGTGCGCCACAGCTCGTCGCCGGCCAGCAGCATCGGCACGCCGGTGGACAGCAGCAGGGTGGCAAGCAGGTTGCGGGCCTGCCGGCGGCGCAGCACGTTCACCGCCGGGTCGTCGGTCTCACCCTCGACACCGCAGTTCCAGCCCCGGTTGTCGTCGGTGCCGTCGCGGTTCTGCTCGCCGTTCGCCTCGTTGTGCTTCTCCTGGTACGTCGTGAGGTCGCGGAGCGGGAACCCGTCGTGGCAGGTCACGAAGTTGATCGAGGCGAACGGGCGGCGGCCGTCGTCGGCGTACAGGTCGGACGACCCGGTCAGCCGGTAGCCGAGGTCGCGCACGCCGATCCGGTCGCCGGCCCAGAACGAGCGCACCGTGTCGCGGTACCGGCCGTTCCACTCCGTCCACAGTGGAGGGAACTCGCCGACCTGGTAGCCGCCCGGGCCGACGTCCCACGGCTCGGCGATCAGCTTCACCTGCGAGACCACCGGATCCTGGTGGATCACGTCGAAGAACGCCGACAGCATGTCGACGTCGTGCAGCGACCGGGCGAGCGCGCTGGCCAGGTCGAAGCGGAACCCGTCGACGTGCATCTCGGTCACCCAGTAGCGCAGCGAGTCCATCATGAGCTGCAGCACGTACGGGTGCCGTGCGTCCAGGGTGTTGCCGCAGCCGGTGTAGTCGGTGTACTGGGCCGGGTCATCCGCGGCGAGCCGGTAGTAGCCTGGGTTGTCGATGCCGCGGAAGCACAGCGTCGGCCCGCCTTCGGCGCCCTCGGCCGTGTGGTTGTAGACCACGTCCAGGATCACCTCGATCCCGGCCGCGTGCAGCGCCCGCACCATCGCCTTGAACTCGCGCACCTGCTCGCCCCGGCCGCCGGTCGAGCTGTACGCCGCGTGCGGCGCGAAGTAGCCGATCGTGTTGTAGCCCCAGTAGTTCGTCAGGCCGCGGCGGACCAGCTCCGGCTCGCTGACGAAGTGGTGCACCGGCAGCAGCTCGACCGCCGTCACGCCGAGGTCGCGCAGGTGCTCGATCACGGCCGGCTGGGCCAGCCCGGCGTAGGTGCCGCGCAGGTGCTCGGGGATGCCGGGATGGCGCATGGTGAAGCCGCGTGTGTGCAGCTCGTAGATGACGGTGTCCTCCCACGGCACCATCGGCCGGTGGTCGTGCCCCCATGGGAACAGGTCGTGCACCACCACCGAGCGGGGGACGTACGGCGCCGAGTCGCGCCGGTCGGCCGGCCCGCGGCGCGGGTCGTCGACGTGCCCGAGGACGGCGTCGTGCGGCGCCAGGTCGCCGTCGATCGCCTTCGCGTACGGGTCGAGCAGCAGCTTGGCCGGGTTGTGGCGCATGCCCCAGCGGGGGTCGTACGGCCCGTGGACCCGGTAGCCGTAGCGCTGGCCCGGCCCGATCTGCGGCAGGTAGCCGTGCCAGATGTGGTAGGTCGAGTCCTCCAGGTCGATCCGGGTCTCGGTGCCGTCGTCGTCGAACAGGCACACCTGGACGGCGTGCGCCCCGACGCTCCAGAGGGCGAAGTTGGTGCCTTCGCCGTCCCGGTTGGCGCCGAGAGGGTGGGGTTTGCCAGGCCACGGTCGTCGCACCGAGACATCCTCGCGCACTCCGTGAACGTGCCCGTAGTCCGATCCGCTACGACGTGTGGTCACCTATGCGCCGTGTGGTGACCTCTTGGGGTGCTGAGGCAACGACAGGTGACCACAACGCCGAGTGGTGACCACACGGGCGGCGCGGAGAACGACAGGTGACCACAACGCCGGTAGGTGACCACACGGGCTGCGGAGGCAACGACAGGTGACCACAACGCCGAGAGGTGACCACACGGGGGCGGGTGGGTCAGGTCACGTCGCGGCTGCGGAAGAGCAGCCCGGACACCAGCAGCGCCGCCACCACCAGCATGCCGAGGTACGCCGCCGCGTGGCTCAGCGTCACCACCATGACCTGCTGGTCGCCCGGGTTGGCGCAGGTGGTGCACGGCGGCGGGTACCACTCGAACCGCTTGTCCATCCAGGCCGCGACGTTGCTGGTCAGCAGCCACGGCTGGGAGCGCGGGAAGAAGTTGCGTACGGCGATCTCGCCGGCCACGAAGTAGGCGAAGCCAACCCCCAGCGCGCCGCTCGTGCTGCGCAGGGCGCCAGCGATCGCGAAGCCGGCCAGCGCCGTACCGACGGCGAGCAGCACCCCCCGGCCGCCGAGCAGGACGACCGAGCGGACCACCCCCGCCGTCGTACCCTCCAGCGTGCCACGGTAGCGCGCCACGCCGTACAGCCCGCCGATCTCGGCCGCCAGCATGACCGCCGCGACCGCGCCGACGCCGAGCACCAGCGCAGCCGCCTTGCCCGCCAGCACCAACAGCCGGCGCGGCTCCCAGACGAGCTGCTGGGCGAGCGTGCCCGCGCTCCACTCGGCGCCAAGGAAGCCGGCACCGACGACGAAGCCGAACAGCCCGAGCGCCACCGCCAGCCCCTCCACCAGCGGGACCGCGCTTTCGGCGAACCGGAACGTAGGGAGCAGGTACCGCAGCTCGGGCGGCTGGATCTGGTCGCAGGTGAGCTGCTCCTCGGGCGGCGCGTTACGGCGGCATTCGGCCCGCCACTGCTCGACCTCCTGCGCGGCCTGCACCTGCGCGGCGGCGACCTGGCCGGGGGTGTACTGGTGCGAGTCGTACGCTGTCTTGCCGACGATGACCGCCAGCACCCCCAGCACGAACAGCAGCATGATCCGGGTCAGCCGCCGGGCGAGCAGCCGGCGTAGCTCCACAGCGGTCAGCCTCACGGACCCACCTCTCCGGCCGGTACGGCGCCGGTCGGCCGATCCGGCGGGGCGGGGGGTGGCTCCGGCGGCGTCCCCGGTACGCCCATCGGCCGGACCGGAGATGTGCCCGGCGTGAGGTCCGGCGGTGGGCCCGGCGGCGTCCCTGGCGGTGGGCCGTCCCCGGTGAGCTCGAGGAAGACGCTCTCCAGGTCGGCCCGAACGGGGACCAGCTCGGACAGGTACCGCCCACGCTGAGCCAGCCGCCTGGTCACCTGGGCCGGGTCCTCGACCCCGGACACCAGCAGGTGGTCGCCCTCCCGGCGGACCGTGAAGCCCCCCTCGGCGAGGATCCGGCCGCCGTCGTCCAGGTCGGTCAGCCGCACCCGGACCTCGCCCGTGGGCCGGCTGGCCAGCACCTCGGCCACCGACCCCGACCGCACGTGCTGGCCCCTGTTGATGATCGACACCGAGTCGCACACCTGCTGCACCTCGGCCAGGATGTGGCTGGACAGCAGCACGCTGGCGCCGGCCCCGGTCACCTGGCGCATCATCTCGCGCATCTCCCGGATACCGGCCGGGTCCAGGCCGTTCATCGGCTCGTCCAGGATCAGCAGCCGGGGCGCCTTGAGCAGCGCGGCGGCCACCGCGAGCCGCTGCTTCATGCCCAGCGAGTAGCCCTTGTAGCGGTCCTTGCCGCGATCCCGCAGCCCGACCTGCTCCAGCACCTCCTCGACCCGCGACCTCGGCAGGCCGGCCTGCGCGGCCAGCAGCCGCAGGTTGCGCCGGCCGGAGAACGCCGGGAAGAACCGCGGCTGCTCCACGATCGCGCCGACCTGGCGCAGCACGCCCGGCAGCCGCCGTGGCACCGGCTCGCCGAGCATCCGCATCTGGCCGGCGTCCGCCCGGACCAGCCCGAGCAGCATCCGGATCGTGGTGGTCTTGCCCGACCCGTTCGGCCCGAGGAAACCGTGCACCCCGCCGGCCGGCACCGCCATGTCGAGCCCGTCCACGGCGACCCGCCGGCCGTGCCGGACACCGCGAAACGACTTGCGCAGCCCGGTGACCTCGATCACCGCGTCCCCGTTCATCAGCCTCTCCCTCGCAGCGCCCCTTGCCACGCCCGACTATGTCGGCACCGTATCGTGCCAGCGTGGCGGTGCACGAAGATGTGGTCCTGCGGTTCGACGGGGTCGGCGTCCGGCGGGGCCGGACCGACCTTGTCGCTGGCATCGACTGGTCGGTCGAGCTGGACGAGCGCTGGGTGGTCCTCGGCCCGAACGGCGCCGGCAAGACCACTCTGCTGCAGCTCGCCGCCGCCCAGCTTCACCCCACGTCGGGTGCCGTGCACGTGCTTGGCGAGCGGCTCGGCCGGGTCGACGTGTTCGAGCTGCGGCCGCGGGTCGGGCTGGCCAGCGCGGCGTTGGCCGGCCGGATCCCGCCCGGGGAGACCGTTCTCGACCTGGTGATCTCGGCCGGGTACGCCGTCCTCGGTCGCTGGCGGGAGAGCTACGACGACGCCGACCTGGCGCGGGCCCGCGGGCTGCTGCGCCGGTTCGGGGTGCTGGAGCTGGCCGGCCGGCGGTTCGGCACGCTGTCGGAGGGGGAGCGCAAGCGGGTGCAGATCGCCCGGGCGCTGATGACCGACCCGGAGCTGATGCTGCTTGACGAGCCAGCCGCCGGGCTGGACCTCGGCGGGCGGGAGGCGCTGGTCGGGCAGCTCGCCGAGCTGGCTGCCGACCCGGACGCGCCGACCGTCGTGCTGGTCACCCACCACGTCGAGGAGATCCCACCCGGGTTCAGCCACGCGCTGCTGCTGCGGGCCGGCCGGGTGGTGGCCGGCGGGCTGCTCAACGACGTGCTCACCGCCGCCAACCTGTCCAAGACGTTCGACCTGCCGCTGCGGGTGGACCGGGTGGACGGCCGGTACTACGCCCGTGCCGACCCGGGCGCCGGGCCAGCCGGGCCAGCCGGGTCACCTGCCAGCTAACGGCGAGCACGGCCAGGACGGCGACCGTCCACAGCACCAGCCGGACGTAGTCGCCGCCGTCCAGCTCCCGGGTGTCCGGCAGGAGCCACCACACGACCGGGTGCAGGCCGGTCTCGTCCGGGGCGTGCATCCAGGTCGTCCGGCGGTCCCAGCCGGCGGCCAGCACCCGGAGGTAGATGCCGACCCCGGCCATGGCCAGCCCGGCGCAGGCCGCCCGCCCCACCGGGTGCAGCCGCTGGACCCACCACAGCACGGCCACCGCGGCCAGCGGCAGGACCACCACGACCTGCCGGCCCGGCCACCAGTAGCCCTGCATGGTCAGCGCGACGTAGGTCGCGTTCAGCCAGCCGGCGGCGAGCGGCGCGGCCAGCACCGCCCAGTGCCGCGGCCGGGCGGCGACCAGCGCGGCGACGGCGGGCACGGCGAGCAGCCACGCCGGCTGCCAGGCGGCCAGCCCGAAGTCCCGGTCGACCAGCAGCCCGACCAGCCGGATCGACCGGCCGGGGTAGTCCGGGTGGAAGCCGACCACCCCGAGCTCGCCGCTGCGCGCGAACTCGTCGCCGCTGGCGTAGACCGTCCAGCCGCCCCAGACGGCCCGATGGATCGCCAGGTATGCCGCCCCGGCCACCAGCCAGGCACCGGCGAGGGCGGTACGTCGGCGCGGCCGGAGCCGCCACAGCGCCAGCGCCGCCAGGGTGGCCGCGACCGGGGCGTACTTGACCGACAGCCACGGCAGCGCTGTGACGGCGGCCCCGGCGGCCAGCAGCCCGCTGGCGCGCAGCGGCCCGGTGAGCGCGAGCGCGGCCAGCGTCACCGCGAGCGCGGCCGGCAGCTCGGGGTAGACCTGCTGGCCGTACACCGCGAGCGGGGCGGTCGCCGCGGCCAGCGCCACCCCGGGCGCGGCCACCGCGAGCCGTACCCCGAACCGGCGTACCGCCAGCATGAGCAGCGTGCCGGCCAGGACGCCGTTCAGGGTGGCGAGCGTCCACTTGGCCGCGAGCCAGCCGCCCCACCGCACCGGCAGCGCGAGCAGGAGGGGGAGGAGCGGGTCATGCGGGCTGACCTGCCGCCCGTCCGCGAGCACCGCGGTCTGGACCGGCGGCGCGACCTCGGCGAACGGCCGCCAGCGCTCGGTGCGCAGCTCGTCGCTGATGTCGACCGAGCCGTCCTCGCCTAGCGAGATCGCGGTGAGCAGGTACTGCGGCTCGTCCACGGCGGCGTGCGCCCACTCAAGGGCCTGTACGCCGATGCCCAGCGCCGCCGCGCCGAAGCCGACCAGCGCGACGGCGAGCATGGCCAGCCGGAGCCGGAGCTGGCCGGTGCCCGGGGCCGCGCTCGGGCCGCGCGCCGAGGCGTGCTCCAGGCCGGACGCCGGCTTGTCCTGGCCGGGCCCGGGCAACTTTCCGCGACTAGTCAAGATCCGCCACTAGTTGTGGAAAGTTGCGGCGAGCGGCTCGGGAGATCCCCACTAGTTGGGGAAAGTTGCGGCGAGCGGGCGGGAGATCCCCACAAGTTAGGGAAAGTTGCGCCGAGCGGCGCGGGCAGCGGCGTGGTGGCCTAGGCAGGAGAGGCGGGCGACGCAGGCTCACGCCGTCACCATCGCAGGTGCGGCGGCCGGTGCGACGGCCCGCCGGACGACGTCGGCCAGGTCGGTGTACGGCCGCAGTCCGCAGCGGCGGGCCAGCAGCGTCGGGTCGGCCCAGGTGTCGGCGGGCTCCTCGGCGGCGGCCGGCACCACCTGCAGCGGGACGTCGACGCCGGTGGCCGCGCGCACCGCGTCGGCCAGCGCGGCCAGGGTGTGCGGCCGGCCGGTGCCGACGTTGACCGGACCGAGCAGGCCGCGCTCGGCGACCAGGCGCAGCGCGCGGGCGGCGTCCCGCACGTCGGTGAGGTCGCGGGTGCGAGCGGCCGAGCCGTGGATCCGGATCGGGTCGCCACGTCGGGCCGCCGCCGCCCATAACGCGAGCGCCATGTCCGGCCGCTGCCGCTCGCCGACCACGGTGAACGGCCGGGCCACCGCGACCGCGCCGCCCACCGCGAGCCGGCCAGCGGCGAGGGACTCGACCGCCGCCTTGCTGCGGGCGTACCCGCCGACCGGGCGCAGCGGGTCGGTCTCGGTGCACGGCCAGCCCCGGCTGCCGCCGTACACGCTGGAGGAGCTGGTGATGACCAGAGGGGTGCGTGGCGGGACGAGGTCGAGCACCACGCTGGTGGCCAGCACGTTGTCGCGGTGCCGGCCGCGCTCGGCAGCGGGGCCGGAGCCGCGGACCCCCGCCCGGCCGGCTAGGTGGAAGACGGCGTCGGCGGCGGCCAGCGCGGCGGGCACGGTCGGGTCCGCGTCGAGCAGGTCGGCCCGCAGCGGGACGGCGCCGGCCGGCAGGTGGGGCATCGGCTCCCGGTCGACCGCGACGACCGCGATACCGTGGCAGGTCAGCTCGGCGACCAGGGCAGTGCCGATGAACCCGGCGGCGCCGGTGACCACGACGGGCATGGAGTATCCCCTTCGCTCAGCGTGGGTGGAGGTTAGCCTTGCCTAATTTCGGACGCGCGATCAAGCGGGTACGACGCGGCGACGGCGAGAGGCGGCCAGCGTGCGGTTAGGAGCTGCGCGGGACGTGCGACGGGGGGTCGGGGTGCTCCTGCTGGCGCTCGCCGTCGGCTACCTCATGCGAGTGGTCGATCTCGGCGCGGTGGGCGCCGCGCTGGCCGCCGTAGCCAACCGGCCGGCGCCGCTGCTGGGGGCGCTCGCTGCCTACGCGGCGGCGTTCGGGCTGCGGGCCTGGGCGTGGTGCCGGGTGCTGCCGGGGTTGCCCGGGGGGCAGTCCTGGGCGGCGCTGCACGTCTCGCTGCTGGGCAACCACGTGCTGCCGTTCCGGCTCGGCGAGGCGCTGCGGGTCACGTCGGTGCTGCGGCGGACCATGCTGGGCGCCGGCCCGGTCACGGCGTCGGCCGTGCTGCTGCGCGGCGCGGACCTGCTCGCGGTGCTCGGCCTGGCGGCCCTGGCGGCACCAGCGCTGCTGTCCCGGCTGGCCGGCGGCTGGCTCTGGGTGGCGGGCGCGGCAGTGCTGGTGCTGGTCGGTGCGGCGCTGGCCTGGCTGGTCCGGCTGCGGCGGGCCGGTACGCCGGTCCGGCTGCCGGGCCCGGCCGTGGCCGCGGCGGCCACCGTGGCCTGGCTGCTGGAGGCCGGTGTCATGTGGGCGGCTGCCGCGGCGGCCGGGATCGGGCTGGGCTACCCCGGCGCGGTGGCGGTGACGGCGGTGACGATCGCCGCGCAGACCGTCGCGGTCACGCCGGGTGGCATCGGGTCGTACGAGGCGGCGGCCACCGCGGCGCTCGTTGGGCTCGGGGCTGGTCCCGGCCCGGCGCTGGCCGCCGCGCTGGTCGCGCACGCGGCGAAGACGGCGTACTCCCTGGTCGTGGGGCTGGTGGCGCTGGTCGTGCCGGAGCCGGGGTACCTCGGCCGGCTGCGGCTGCCGGCCGCGTTGCCGCCCCGGCCGGCGCCCGAGCCGGTCGCCGCTGGCGCGCCCATCGTCGTGGTTGTCCCGGCCTACGACGAGGAGGCATCGGTGGGCGGGGTGGTCCGCCGGGTGCCGACCGTCGCGTGTGGACGGTCGGTGCGGGTGCTGGTGGTGGACGATGGGTCGCGGGACGCGACCGCGGAGCGGGCCGCCGCGGCCGGCGCCGTGGTGGTCCGGCAGCCGGCCAACCTCGGGCTCGGCGCGGCGGTGCGGCGCGGGCTGGCCGAGGCGGTGGCGCTGGGGCCGGCGTGCGTGGTCTACCTCGACGCGGACGGCGAGTACCAGCCCGAGGAGCTGGCCCGGCTGGCCGCTCCGGTGCTGGCCGGCGAGGCGGACTACGTGGTGGGGTCGCGATTTCGTGGCGGGCGCCTGCCGCGGGAACGGATGCGGCCGCACCGGATGCTCGGCAACCTGCTGCTGACCCGGTGGGTGCGCTGGATGACCCGGCTGGACGGGCTGACCGACGGGCAGAGCGGGTACCGCGCGTTCGCACCCCGGGCGGCCCGGGACGCCGAGATCATCCATGACTACAACTATGCCCAGGTGCTCACGCTGGACCTGCTGGGCAAGGGGTTCCGGTACGCGGAGGTGCCGATCTCCTACGCGTTCCGGACGAGTGGGACGTCGTTCGTCCGGCTTGGCCGGTACCTGCGCCGGGTGCTGCCCGCCGTACACCAGGAGATCAACCATGCCCTTCCCGACGATCATCGAGCTGTGGTCGCGATTGAAGATCAAGCGACCACAGCTCGATGATCGTCGGGAAGGGGGATGGGTCAGTCCTCGACCACGTGGGTGGCGAACCGGGCCCGGGCCCGAGCCCAGCCCGCCTCGTCGCGGGCGCCGTCCAGGCGCAGCGCGGCCACCGCGTCCCACGCCATGGCCAGCGCGTGGTGGGTGTTGTCGTGGGCGAAGAGCCCGAGCCGGCCGAACGTCGTCAGCCTGGCCAGCCCGGCCGCCCATCCGTCCAGCTCGGCCAGCGCGTCGCCGTACCCGACCCGGTAGACCGGGTACACGCGCGGCAGCCGGCGCACCTCGACCCCGGCCAGCCGGACCGGCGGCAGCCCGCACCGGGCCAGCCCGTCGGTCACCACCCCGGCCAGGGCGTCGTCGTCGAGCCTCCACAGTGGATCGCCAACCGCGCAGGGGATCTCGGCGCAGAGCACGGTCCGGTCCGTGGGGTCGTCGGTGGAGTCGCGGTAGTTGGCCGGCTCGCTGACGCGGGTCACCGGCGTCTCGCGGCCGGGCAGGTAGTGGGCGTCGTACGGCGTCCACCGGCCGCCGTCATGGACCAGGTAGACCAGCAGCATCGCGCGGAACCGCAGCCGCCCGGCCGCCGCCGCGACGGCCGGCGGCGGCAGCGGGCGGACCAGCCGGGCCAGCACGGTCAGCGGCACCGTCGCGCAGACGTGCCCACACTGGAGGGTGCCGCCGTCGGCCAGCCGGACGTACGGCGTCGTGCCGCGCAGGTCGACGTGGGTGACCTCGACGCCGGTGCGGATGCTCGCGCCGGCCGTGGCCGCGGCGTCGGCCAGCGCCTCGGCGAGCTGCCCGAAGCCGCGCCGGGGGTACCAGAAGACCCGGCCCCGCCCGTCGTTGCGCCGGCCGGCGCGCAACACCCGGGCGGCGATCTTCCCGGGGCTGTCGGCGGTCACCCGGCGGCGGGCCTGCTCGACGTCGACCAGGTCGCCGGGCAGGCCCCACAGCTTCTGGGCGTACGGGCCGTAGAGGGCGCTGTACAGCTCCGGTCCGAGCCGGGCCGACAGCAGCTCCCCGTACGACGCCGCGCCGCGCCCGCGCCCGGCCCGGAACGGCGCGCAGGCGGCGTCCCGGGCGATCCGGCGCAGCGCGACCGGCGGCAGCGCGCGGAGCAGCTCGCCGGCCCGCAGCGGGAAGCTGACCCAGCGGCCGTAGACGCGCAGCCGGCCGTTGCGCGGCCTAAGCTGTAGGTCGTCGCCGAGCAGCCCGCGCAGCGCGTCGAGCAGGTACGGCGGGGTGGCCGGGTGCAGACGGTGGCTGCCGGCGTCCACCCGGATGCCGGCGATCTCGGTCGAGGCGGCCATCCCGCCGACGTGGTCGGCGCGTTCCAGTACGGCGACCGACAGCCCACGCCGCGCGGCCCGCCAGGCCGTGGCCAACCCGGCCGGGCCGGCCCCGAGCACGGCCAGGTCGACAGGCTGGGCACCCACCCGGCCAGGCTAGCCCGCCCCCGCTTCCGGTGTGGTCACCTCTCGGCGTTGTGGTCACCTGTCGTTGCCCGGCCTCCCCGTGTGGTCACCTGTCGGTCTTGTGGTGACCTCTTGGGGTCCGGAGGCAACGACAGGTCACCACAACGCCGAGAGGTGACCACACGGGCTGCGGAGGCAACGACAGGTGACCACAACGCCGAGAGGTGACCACAGTAGGCTGCCGGGGGTCGCGGAGGAGGAGCGCCAGCATGACCGAGTTCGTCCAGGTCGAGGTCGACGGCGGCATCGGCACCATCCGGCTCGACCGCCCGCCGATGAACGCGCTCAACACCGCTGTCCAGGAGGCGCTGCGGGCCGCCGCCGCCGAGGTGACCGCCCGGGCCGACGTACGCGCCGTCGTCATCTACGGCGGTCCGAAGGTCTTCGCGGCCGGCGCGGACATCAAGGAAATGGTCGACATGACCTACGCCGACATGGCGCAGCGGGCGATCGCGCTGTCCAGCGCGTTCGACGCGGTGGCCCGCATCCCCAAGCCGGTGGTCGCCGCGGTCACCGGCTACGCGCTCGGCGGCGGCTGCGAGCTCGCCCTGACCGCCGACCTCCGGGTCTGCGGCGACAACGCCAAGCTCGGCCAGCCCGAGATCCTGCTCGGCATCATCCCCGGCGCGGGCGGCACCCAGCGGCTGCCCCGCCTGGTCGGCCCGGCCAAGGCGAAGGACCTGATCTTCACCGGCCGGTTCGTGGACGCTGCGGAGGCGCTGCGGATCGGCCTGGTCGACCGGGTCGTCGCACCGGACGAGGTGTACGACGCCGCGCGGGCGCTCGCCGGGCAGTACGCGACCGGCCCGGCCCTGGCCCTGCGCGCGGCCAAGGCCGCGGTGGACGGCGGGCTCGACACCGACCTGGCCAGCGGGCTGAAGCTGGAGAGCTATCTGTTCGCCAGCCTGTTCGCCACCGAGGACCGGTCGGCCGGGATGCGCTCGTTCCTCGAGAGCGGCCCGGGCAAGGCCGAGTTCATGGGCAGGTAGCCATGTCGGCCAGCCGGGAGGAGGTCGAGGCGGCCCGCCACGACCCGAAGCAGGCCAACATCCTCTACCACGACTGGGAGGCGTCGACGTACGACGAGAAATGGTCGATCTCCTACGACGAGCGGTGCATCACCTACGCCCGCGAACGGTTCGAGAAGATCGCCGGGCGGGCCGGCTGGCCGTACGGCCGCGCGCTGGAGCTCGGCTGCGGCACCGGCTTCTTCCTGCTCAACCTCAGGCAGGCCGGCATCCTGGACGAGGGCCACGTCACCGACATCAGCCCCGGCATGGTCGAGGCGGCCAGGCGCAACGCCGCCCGGCTCGGCTTCGCGGTCGAGGGCCGGGTGGCCGACGCGGAGTCGATCCCGTACGGCGACGGCGAGTTCGACCTGGTCGTGGGGCATGCGGTGCTGCACCACATCCCGGACGTCGCGCTCGCGCTGCGGGAGGTCCTGCGGGTGCTGCGGCCGGGTGGCCGGTTTGTCTTCGCTGGCGAGCCGACGAGGTACGGCGACCTGGTGGCGCGGCGGCTCTCGCGCCTCACCTGGTGGGCTACCACCAACGTGACCAAGCTGCCGGTGCTGCGGTCCTGGCGGCGGCCGCAGGCGGAGCTGGACGAGTCGTCCCAGGCGGCGGCGTTGGAGTCAGTGGTCGACCTGCACACCTTCGCGCCGGCCGAGCTGCGGGCGCTGGCGGTGCGGGCCGGTGCGGTCGACGTGGTGGTGCGGACCGAGGAGCTGACCGCGGCCTGGTTCGGCTGGCCGGTGCGCACGTTCGAGTGCGCCGTACCGAAGGACAAGCTCGGCTGGGGGTGGGCCATGTTCGCCTACCGCACCTGGCAGGGACTGTCCACTGTGGATGATCGGGTGCTGGCCCGGGTGGTTCCCGCCGGGCTTTTCTACAACGCCCTGCTGACCGGGGTGAAGCCATAGCACGCCTGCCCTTTCGGCCCTGGACCTGGATGCCGGGCCGGTGTGCGCTTGCGGGCAGTGCGCGGCGCACGTCCCGGTGGCTGACGGCGTAACGGCAGGACGGCCGCGTGTCGCGAAGGTCCGGTGGGCACGCCCGTGTGTCCCACCGGACCTTTGCAACACGTGCCGCGGTCGGGCGGGGCCTACGCTGTGAGGCGGCGGTGAACACGTCCCGGCGGTCGCTCCGGTGCGTGACCTGCGGGTAGAAGCCGTCCGCGCACGGTCAGCACGGGCCGATGAGCCCGGGGTCGAGCTATGCCAGCGTGGCCAGGCCGGCCAGGAGGTCGAGCCGTTCGGCGGTGGACAGCACGCCGTACGCAGGTGCCGCGAGCCGGTCGGTCTCGGCCTCGATCCCGGCCCGGCGCGGATCGTCCGCCGCGAGCCCCCGCATCGTCGCCGCGGTCAGCCCCGCCGCGGACCAGGCCGCGACGTGCGCGTCGGAGCGGTGGTACCGCAGCGCCGCCAGCCGGTTGAACAGCAGCACCCCCGGCGGGTCTCCGGCGCGTTCGTACGGCGGGCAGAACACGTCGAACGACGGCCCGCCGCTGGGCACCGCGCCCGCCAGCAGCCGCCCGGCCATCGCGGCCAGCCCCGGCAGCGACGTCGCCCGCGGCTCCCAGGCGGCGGTGGTCACCTCGGCGTGGGCGTCGTACAGCGCGTGCAGGAAGGCGGCGCACCGCTCGTCCGGCGTCAGCGCGTCGGGCGCCGGCCCGTGCTCGTCCGGCACCAGCCAGCCGTCGGCGACCAGCTCCCCGACCGCACGGTCCACCTCCGCCGGATCGTGGTAGCGCGCGGCCAGCGCGAACGCCGGCCGGCGCAGCGCGCCGCGCGGCAGCACGAAGCGGAGCGACACCAGCAGGCCCAGGCCGCGCCGCGGCACGCCGTACCTCATCAAGGTGGCACCATGGTCTCGCCTGGTCCGCTCGTGCACTGACAGGTGCACCCGGTCGATGGCCGGCGCGACCAGGGCGGCGTACCGCGGCGGGGACAGGTCGTCCACGCTCCCCAGGCTAGCGCCGGGCAGTAGCGCCGCACGGTGGCGAGGTAGCGTGTTGGCCCATGTTCGGGCGTCATCGTGACCCACGGCAGGCGCGGGTCCTCACCGTGGCCAGCCTGCGTTGGGTGGTCCGGCACCGGGCGTGGACCCCGTGGTACCTCGTGCGGTACTGGCGGTTCCTCGTCCTCCGGCTGCGCAACCCGCACATCGTCACCGAGGGGTTCGTCTTCCTCGGCAAGCGGGTCGAGCTGTACGTTCGGCGCGGCTACGGTCGGATGATCATCGGGCGCTGGGTGCACATCGGCACCGGCAACGCGCTACGGGCGCACGAGGGCACGTTGCGGATCGGCGACAAGTGCGTGTTCGGCACGGACAACACGGTCAACTGCTACCTCGACGTCGAGTTCGGTGACACCACGATCGTCGCGGACTGGGTGTACGTGTGCGACTTCGACCATGTGTTCAGCGACATCCACCGCCCGATCAAGGACCAGGGCATCGTGAAGTCGCCGGTGCGGATCGGCCCGGACGTCTGGCTCGGCACCAAGGTCACCGTGCTGCGAGGGGTGTCCATCGGCCGCGGCTGCGTGGTCGGGGCGAACGCCGTGGTCAGCAGGAGCCTGCCGGGGTACTCCGTCGCGGTCGGCGTGCCGGCCCGGGTGATCCGCAACCGGGCCGAGGACGACAAGAAGGACGCCGTACGCCGGACCGCGCTCGCCGACATCGCCCGCAAGACCGAGACGGCCGGGGTGGAGCGGACCGGCGAATGTGCTGAGCAACCCGGCGAACAGGCTGAGCAACCCGACAAATGTGCTGAGGAGCCCGGCGACCGATCGGCGGGCCTGAGGAAGCCCGGCAGTGGCGCACCGCCGGGGCTCCACCGGATGCCATGAGCGTGCCTGTGTCCCTGTAGTTGCTGGGCGTCGGCGTAGACCTGCCCGATCTCCTCGGTGAGAGTGGCCAGACCATTCTGCTGGCGACACTTGTCGTACGCTTCCAGCGCGTTGTAGTAGGCTCATCCGGCTGCGGCACAGGCAATCACGCCGATTCCGGTCTCAACTGTCGCGCAGACGGCGACAAAGGCGGCCAGCGCGGCGCCGACATTGTTCAGCTCGCTTTCACAAGCCATGGAAGATCTCCTCCGTGAGATGTGCTCATGCGGTCAGGACTGCGCCTGGGACTCGCTGTGTACGTCGACGCCGAGCCAGCTCAGCAGGGTGTGCGGGTCGCCGTTCGACTGGACCGCCCGGGTCCGCCGTCGTGGTCGCGCTGGCACTGGCCGGCGGGCGGTGGCTCGGCCCAGCTCGGACCGGTCGGTCGGCTGCCCCGGTCACCGACTGGTTTCTGCTCGGCCGGGTCAGCTCCGCGCTGGCCGCCGTCGAGCTGCCCAGGACGCCGGCGATCACCGGAGCGGAGCGCGCCCGGGTGATCGCCGCGGTGCGCCGGACGCCCTCGGTGCGTGCGTTCGAGGCGTGGCTCGGGGTGGCGCCGCGGGATAGCGCTGCGGGATTGTGCCGTCTCGCCGTTCCGTGACTTTCCGCAGTCGGCCAGCTCCCTGGCGTCACCCGATTAGGGGAAGTAATGTGCCGATCGGGTGTCACCATCCCAATGCCGCGACAATAAATCACACTACCTGACAAAGCCCCGGTCGAACAAAGCTCTGGAGTGGATAGTGGCGTATTCTTCGGTGCGCCGGCCGGGGGAGCCCCTTGGGAGATCCCGGCGGACGTCGTACAAGATCCGGGCAATATCACGTTAAGGGGGAACTACGGCATGGCGACGTATCGGACGCAGATCCAGTGGGGTGGACCCAACGCGGAATGGCATGACGACTCTGACCTGACCGTTGTTATCCAAAATCGGAAGGCGGTGGTGCCGCAAAGTGGCCGGCCCGCGAACGGCACCCAGGTGTCCTGGGCGGGCACACAAGGCAACGCGGCGATCACGTTCTTCGACGACGGGGCCAGCTTCCAGGGAGCAGCCCAGTTCCCGGGCGAGGGGCCAGTAGGCTACCGCGGTCAGGCGAAGTAGCTGACCGACGTCCGGACGAGCGTGGCGTAAGGGTCGCCACCGCGCCTGCTGGGCCGGTGGGTACGGCGCCCGGCCAGACGGCTGAAATGGTCGTCTGGCCGGGCCGGAATGGTCGGCGACGCACGTCCACAATCCATACGCCGAGATGTCGGCCCGCGAGGCCGACCTGTTCGCCGTTCGGCACGGAACAGTCGAATGGAGAACGAGAGCAACCGGGATCACGACGGTCAGGCGGCAGGGCTGGCCCGTCAGGCATCTCCCGTGATGATCGTGTAGTGGTTCTCGGCCTCGGCCGCCCGGCGGTGGGCGGCCTCCGCCTCCACGTCGTGACCGAGCTGCTCCTCGATCTCGGCGACCCTGTCGAGGCTGACGGACAGGTCGCGCAGGGCCTCGGGGGTGCCGAGCTCGAAGTCGGAGGTGGCCACGGCGAGTTCGGCCGCGAGGTCGAGGGCACCGATCCGGGTTTCCTCATCGGCATCGGAGAGGTCCAGCGATCGGCGGGCCAGGTCCAGCCCACCGGCGACGTCGCCGGACTCGGCGTACCCCTCGGCCATCGCCAGCAGCAGCACCGCCGCCGTCTGGTCGCTGCCGTCCCGCAGCGCGCGTCCCACCGCGTTCGCCGCGCGATCCCGGCCCGTCGTCGCCAGCTCACCCCGCGGCATCGCGACCAGCACTGCGGTCTCGTGGGCAAGCTCGTCAGAGGAGTCGTCCAGCGACAGGCCGCGGACATGGTTACGCGGGTGTTCGTTGCGTCGGTGCCCGGCTCGCGCTCTCGAGGCATCAACGGGTTGCCGGCCGCTCGACGGCCAGCTCGACGAACAGGTCGCGCACCAACCACAGGTCCGGGCTCTCAAGCTGGGCGGGCGCCTTGGCAGCCGGCGACGCGACCAGGACCAGCCCGCCGAGCCGGCCACGCAGGTTCGCGCCGGTGGTTCAGCGACCTGAGGAACCGCGCCCACGCCTCGACCCAGTCCGGGTCAGACCGGGGGGCGGCCACCCAGGTACACCCGGGCGGATCGGCGGCCCGTTCGTCCAGAACCCCGAGCAGGTCGGCCAGCTCCCCGGGCGTGCCCGGCTCCAGGACGACGAACGGCGCCACATGCAGCCGTCGGTTACCCCTGGCCCGCTCCCGGAGGGTGCGCTCGGCGTACTGGTCGGCGGTGAAGACGAAGCCGAGCCAGAAGCCGTTCGCCAGGTCCAGGTGCCGGCGCAGCCAGGTCCAGGCACGCTCGCCGGCCGGGGACAGGAACCGCGGCTCGGGCTCAGCCCGGCTGGCCATCGCCGATCTCGTCACGCAGCAGCGGGTGCACGTCGTACCACGTCCTGCCGTTCTGGTAGCCCAGCACGAAATGCTGGTCAGCGACTCGGCCTGCGTGATCACCTCCATGGCGAGCATGAGCAGGATGTGCAGGTGCCCGCCTTGTCGTCTGGGAAGATCCGCAGCAGGTCGCCGCTCGGAATGCGGCGGGCGAGCAGGGTGCGCAGCGCCTCGACGCCGGCCGGCACGAGGTCGCCATTGCGGGTGACGATCTTGACGTTCGTCACCCGGCGGACCACCTTGCCGGCGCTCACCGGGGCGTACGTCGGCAGCGTGTAGATCGTGCGGCAGCGGGTGAGGCGCAGGTTGTCGTAGTCCCGGTCGAACAGGTTGATCAGCGCCCGCCGGACCTGCTGGAACTGCTTGCTCTCCACGGCGCGGTTGTGGCCCAGGGAGTCGACGATCACCACCAGGCCCTTTCAGGATGTCGGATCCCATCACCGGGCCCGCATCTTCTCGGCCAGCTCGGTGACGATCTGGTCCGCCTGGCTGACCAGCTCGGACAGCCGGCCCTCCAGGAGGTCCCGCAGCGCGGCGACGAACGAACGGTCACGGCGCAGCTCGGCCTTGAGGCTGACCTTCGCCTCCAGCAGCGCCGGAAAGCTCAGCTCCGCGCTCGGGTCAGCTCGATCCTGCCGGGCAGCTTCTTCAGCCAGGTGCGCAGCCGGGACCAGCCCGGTGAGTCGCCCGTGCCGTCGGTGTCGATCAGATCGCTCTCGACCGCTTTGTCGGAGATTGCACCGACCAGGAAGAACAGCATGTCCACGATGTTCAGCGGCTCGTGCATGTTGGGGTAGTCCTCGGCGCTGAACATCACCACGGCGAAGCCGCTTCGTTCCAGGTCCTGCTTGAGCCGGAGCAGTTGGACTGTCTTGCCGGAACCGCGCAGCCCGGTGAGGAAGAACGCCTCGCCGGGCGTCGTCCGGGCGACGCTGCGCCCGAGCAGGCGGACGGCGTCCGGCCCGATCACGTCACCGGGCAGCTCCTCCAGTGCGGTACTGCGGGGAGGTCGGCGGCCCGGCGCGCTTGTCGAGCTGTTGGTAGACGTTGGTGAGGAACTCCTCGTCGTCCGGCGTCATGGTGCCCAGCGTAGAGCGGCTGCGGGGTCGGCTCACCCGCATCGGGCCCGCTCACCATGCCTCAGGCTCCTGGTGTGGTCACCTCTGCGCCGTGTGGTGACCTCTTGGGGTCCTTCGA